>Ga0185299_10000323_pt1 | contig 141265 bp, 122 predicted proteins | sample PaiPotPPA55metaG_FD_128002 | JGI IMG/M metagenome (GOLD analysis project Ga0185299, IMG submission 128002) | Iron sulfur acid spring bacterial and archeal communities from Banff, Canada, to study Microbial Dark Matter (Phase II) - Paint Pots PPA... ...
CCGTCAGTATCGCCATTCGCCGTTTCAGCCCCCGGCTCCAGAAGGATCGTGCCCTCCAGCGCAAGCTCGCCGTAATCGAAAAAGCGCTCAATCGAATTTAGTCCGCTTCCGAAGCTCAGTGTAATGTATAGACGCGACCCCCTAGGAGGTGACCTATAACTCTGCGATTCGACGGAGTCCGCCGCGCCATTAGTGCAGTAGGCTTGAAGCCGCATCACAAACAATGAAACCACTTCTTCAGAAGACCTGCGACATCGCGGTCGATTTCCTCGAAAGTCTGCCCGGCCGAGAGGTCGGTCGTCCAGTTGACTACTCGGCGCTGCTTGCGACAATGGGCGGCAATCTGCCGCAGAACGGCGAAGATCCACTCCACGTCATCGAACACCTCACGAAGACAACCGCTTCCGCTCTCGTGGCTTCTCCCGGTCCGCGCTACTTCGGATTCGTGATCGGCGGATCGATGCCAGCCGCCCTCGCCGCCGATTGGCTCACCTCAACCTGGGATCAGAACGCTGTATTGTTTGTCTCCTCGCCTGCTGCCGCCGCGGCAGAGGAAATCTCGCGGCGTTGGGTCCTGAATCTCCTCGGACTTCCGGTTGAAATGACCGCCGGTTTCACTACCGGCGCAACCATGGCCAATTTCACCGCCCTGGCCGCAGCCCGCCATGCAGTGCTCAAGCAGGCCAGTTGGGACGTCGAGGAACGCGGACTATTCAACGCTCCGGAAATCGCAGTGGTCACCAGCGAGGAGTCGCATGTGACCATCTTCGCCTCGCTTCAGATGCTCGGCCTGGGCCGCTCGCGTATCATCAAAATCGCCACGGACAGCCAAGGCCGCATGCGCCCCGACGCGCTCCGCCACGCGCTGGCCGATTTGCGCCGACCGCTCATTGTCTGTGCGCAAGCCGGCAACGTCAATACTGGCGCATTCGATCCTGTCGATGAAATCGCGCCGATTGTGCGCGACCACGGCGGATGGCTTCACGTGGATGGCGCCTTCGGAGCGTGGGCCGCGGTGTCACCGCGCTACCGTCATCTCACGCTTGGCATGGAGCTGGCCGATTCCATCACCCTGGATTCGCACAAATGGCTGAACGTGCCCTACGACTCCGGGCTGGTGCTCGTCCGCAACGCCGAAGCGCATCATCAGGCGATGACCCTCAACGCTCCCTATTATGTAGTTTCAAACGATGTCGCTCGCGACAACACCGACTGGGTCCCGGAATCCTCGCGGCGGGCCCGTGGGTTCACCGTGTACGCCGCGCTCCGCAGCCTTGGCCGCATCGGGGTCACCTCGATCGTCGAGCGGTGCTGCCAATTTGCGCGGCAAATGGCGGATCGGCTCTCACAACATCCGCGCGTTGAGATCCTCAACGAAGTGGTCCTCAACCAGGTTCTCGTCCGATTTCATCCCCCGAGCGGAACTAATAGCGACGCTTTCACCGCCGCCGTTATCCGGCGCGTGCAGGAAGATGGCACTTGCTGGGTAGGAGGCACCACCTGGCAAGAAATGCACGCCCTGCGGATCGCGGTTTCTAACTGGTCAACCACGGAAGCCGACATCGACGCTTCAGCCGACGCTATCCTGAGGTGCGCGTCCGACAGTACTGAATCCGCTCAGGCAAAATAATGATGCATAAAAGCGGAAGGGGGGCGACCCTACTCGACTACCCTTTTTAGTGCTTGCCCTTTCATTTACCCACTTGAAACAGCGAGGAGCCAGAATTGTTGACTGACCCCTTTCGCTTTGACGCGGATTGGATGACAAGGTCCCCGACCTTGCCAAGCTAACGGTGCGCTCCCTTAATAGTACCGGGGGCTCCAACCAGGGAGCACTGATGGCTGTCCGGTCCTTTTATATTCACTTTCTCCTCCATAAAAACCATCTTGTGGCCGGTGACCTTGGTTCGTCGATTTGTTGTCTCTAGTACAGCCGGAAATCAAGAATATGACCCCGATTACTAGGAACATCCGTGTGGATAAATTCTCCACGTCACTGAATACTTCGAACCGGAGCCTTTTACAAGCGAGGAGGCATGATCAGGGTCACGCCTTTAAACAAGCAACAAAATAACAAACACGATATCTTGAGTCGAGTCTTCTAGCGGGACGTATCTCAACATTGGACATAAACGAACTGGGAAATATTGTGTTTGGAATGTCCAAAGTTAAGACGCGTCCCGCAGGTCCCAAGATTCGCCGCTTGGCTAAGCGTTTGGAAAGCGTTAAAGCCGTGGCGAAAACAGGAATCGCGTAGACAGAATGTTTTTGTGTTAAGACGTGACCCTACGTTTCTGCCCCTTTCCAAATCTCTAGCCGAAGCCGGCAGCAGCCCATTGGCTCCAAAAGCGCAAAATCCTCGCAGCCGCGAAGCGGCGAGGATCGTCCCAAGTCGGCCCAGCCGCTAGGCTTTAGTGAGCGGACGATGGAAGCAGATTGACTTCCATCCGTTGAATCAAACCGTGTTCAATGGTGAAACGATGCCCAACGTGCTCATCGGCAACCACGGTCCCAGCCAAGTCGCGCACGACCTGATGCACTTCGACCAAGACGTGCCCGGCATCCTCGGGGTGGAAGGCTACAGGTTCGACGTGCGGATTGATTTCGCTCCATTGCTCCGTCCAGTAGGCGCGGATGGCTTCCGGCCCACGGACAAAACCGCCTTTGAACGCTCGGGGCCACTCTACCTCGGGAGTCATGAGAGCAAGTGCGGCATCAATATCGCGCGCGTTGAAAGCCGCGTAGGCGGCACGGAGCAGTTCGGTTTCTGGAGCAGGTTGGTTTGGCATAAGAGGAAATGGTTTTAGCGGGGTAAGGCTTCCAAGTTCTGAATATCCATTCGCTCGATCAGCCCACCTTGGAAGCGGTACAGATGGTCAAACGAGCCTTCTTTAGAAGCGAATGACGGGACGACCGCGTAACCCACCCGCCTCTAGTGAGCGCTGTGCATCACCGACCTGCTCTGGCAAGGGCTTCTATAGCCGGTCCGGGAGATACCTCATCTGAATGCTGGTAGCTCATGTGGTCCTTAGAATTTGCTGAGACAGACGATCCGCCGTTCGAAACCAATATCAAGATCGCTTTTGGCACCCTTTGCACCGGCAGTCGGAATCAAAACCTGTCCCGCGGGTTGAACACTTCGCTTCGATGCGCCAGACTCGGCTGACCTATGCCTTGGCTGTTGATCGCGATTTCGAGTTACCTGCTGGGTTCAATCCCATGGGGATTTCTGTTCGCCCGAGCAAAAGGCGTCGACATCCGGCAGAAGGGTAGCGGAAATATTGGCGCCGCGAACGCGTTTCGCGTGATGGGTAAAAAGTGGGGTTACCTCGTCTTTATTTGCGATTTTTTTAAAGGCTTTTTAGCAGTGGAGATCAGTCTCCTGCTTGCTACCTGGTTCCAGATCAATCTTGGCCTCGGCAGCAGCATCGCCGGGACTATGTGCGTTGTTGGGCACGACTACCCGGCCTGGCTCGGCTTCAAGGGCGGTAAGGGTATTGCTACTATGGCAGGGGTTCTTCTAGCCGTATTTCCACCCCTGGTATGCATTTCGTTTGGAGCGGTCTGGGTGGTGGTGTTTCTCATTGGCCGGTACACGTCGTTGGCTTCGATGGTCGCGGTTGTCACTCCAATCGCAGCCGCTTGGTTTGTCTCAAAGAGTGACCCTGACTTTCCCTTCTTGATCGGTTTTTGTATTTTGATGGCAGCTCTGGCCCTCTGGCGTCATCGCAGCAACATCGTGCGTCTACTCAACGGCACGGAGAATCGGTTCGGGAAGAAATAATCTTAGCCTGCGAATCAACGGCTCGCTTCGCTCGGCGAGAGAGTTTTGCGGGCTAGCCGGGCAGCGTACACTCGTCGCTTTATAAACATTGGGACGACGCCGATGATGCTCATCGCGAAATTTACGATCGCACCGGGGACCGCTCTGGCGCGATCCTTCGCCACGGCCTCTAACGCGTGCCGGACAACTTCCTGCACCGGGACAATTAAATAATCGGGAGCAGTATGGCTTTGGTGATCGCCCGAGCGGGTAGCCAGCGATAGGTACTCCGTCGAAACCGGCCCGGGACATAGAGTCGTCACGGAGACATTGGACGACCGCAGTTCGGCCCGGATGGCTTCACTGAAACTTGTCACATAAGCTTTCGTCGCCGCGTAGACTGCGTTATTCGGCAAGGGAAGAAATGAGGCAATTGAACTGACGTTGAGGATCGCACCGCGTCCGGTTTTTCTGATCACCGGCAGAGTTCTGAAAGTCAGATAGGTGACTGCGTTAATGTTCACCTGCAGCATGGCGCTAATCCGCTCCCATTGGCTCCCAAGAAATGGTCCATGGTCACCCAACCCAGCGTTGTTGATCAAAAAATCGATGTTGAGATCGCTTTGAACCAGCCAATCACAGAAGCGCTCTAGTTCATCATGGTCGCGAAGGTCGAGGGAGCGGCTGAGCAGCTGCACCTTAGGATTAATCGCTTTAAGCTCTGATTCGAGCGCCTCCAGGCGTTCGTTCCGGCGAGCAACTAGGAGCATGGTACTGACCGCTGGGGCAAGCTGACGCGCGAACTCGTAACCAATACCAGCCGAAGCTCCGGTGATTAGAACCGTGCGTCCGGCGAAGTAGCGGATGTTCATAGGGCAACGAAGATCGTACGACAAAATATGTGCCGAGTCGCGCTCTCAGCACGAGCAGCGAAGCGGCATCGTTGGGAACGCCGGGAATACCCCAGCGCCCCTTCTGGATTGAGCTAGTTCATTGCAGGCCCCTTCGGCGAGCTTAACGCTTGCTCAGGGCAGGCCCTTTCGACGCGCTCAATGCTTGCTCAGGGCAGGCCCATCACTTCTCACCCACAATCTTCCCCGGCTTTTCCAAGTGTCCGCCAAACTCGAAACGCATCGCGGATAGCAATTTGTCCTGAAAATCGGCTTCACCGCGGGAACTAAAGCGTTCGTATAAGGAGGTTGTGAGTACCGGGACAGGCACTCCCTCGTCGATGGCGGCTTTGATAGTCCATCGACCTTCGCCTGAGTCGGAGACGTGACCACTGAACTTCGAAAGTGCGGGATCTTTTAGCAAAGCGCTGGCCGTCAAGTCTAACAGCCAAGAAGCGATCACACTGCCGCGGCGCCAAACCTCGGCGATGTCGCTGAGATTCATATCATATTGATAGTGTTGCGGGTCTCGCAAAGGGGTCGTCTCGGCGTCAACGGCGTGTTCCTGTTTTCCAATATCGGCGTGTCGCAGAACTCCCAATCCCTCGGCGTAGGCCGCCATGATTCCGTACTCGATGCCGTTGTGAACCATCTTAACGAAGTGGCCCGCACCGTTAGGTCCGCAATGCAGATATCCTTGCTCCGCGGTACCGCTAACTTTCTCGCGGCCTGGTGTGCGCGGAATATCGCCGGGGCCTGGCGCCAGGACCGCGAATATCGGATCGAGATGTTGGACTACGGCTGGTTCGCCGCCAATCATCATGCAGTAACCGCGCTCCAATCCCCAAACGCCTCCGCTGGTTCCCACGTCGACATAATGGATCTGTTTTGCGGCCAGTTCTTTGGCGCGTCGGATATCGTCGACGTAGTAGGAATTGCCCCCGTCGATGAGGATGTCGCCCGGCTCCAACAACGCCGCTAGATCCGCGATGGTTTTGTCTACAACTCCGGCCGGAACCATCAACCAAACCGCGCGCGGCTTGGCCAGGTTCTTGACGAAATCTGCCAGGGAGGAGGCTCCCACCGCTTTCTCTTGGACCAATTCCTCGACTGCTTTCGCCGACATATCGAACACCACGCTCTCGTGTCCCGCCCGTAAAAGGCGTCTCACCATGTTGGCTCCCATTCTGCCAAGTCCGATCATTCCGAGTTGCATTGAGTAGGTTCTTTCTTCTGTGTTGTTTGAGCTGGATTATGCACAAATCCTTAGAGATTTGTGCGTAATCCAGAATAGCAAATAGCAAATCGCAGATAGCAAATTAGGAATCCGTCTTTGAAGGATTTTCTATCTGCAATCTGCATATTTTCTATCTGCTATTTTCAATTTGCTATTTTTGGCTCCTGTACCGGCGAATCAATGAATTCGTAGAACTATCGTGATTAAGCTGGGGTTCTCCCTGTTCCCCCTTTGACTCGAGCTCGGGGATGATGCGTTGAGCTAAGACTTTGCCGAGTTCCACACCCCATTGATCGAAAGAATCGATGTTCCAGATGGCGCCCTGGGTAAAGACGCTGTGCTCGTAGAGCGCAACTAACTTACCCAGCGTGTTTGGGGTTAGTTCCTGCGCCAGAATGGTGTTCGACGGGCGGTTACCTTCAAAGACTCGGTGAGGCACTAACCAATCCGGCGTCCCTTCCGCTTTGACTTGTTCAGGGGTTTTGCCAAAGGCTAAGGCTTCGCTTTGGGCGAATACGTTTGCTAGGAGGATGTCATGGTGGCGCCCTAGCGGGTTCAAAGTCTTAATAAAAGCGAGGAAGTCGCAAGGAATTAGCCGGGTTCCTTGGTGAATGAGCTGGTAAAACGAATGTTGGCCATTAGTTCCCGGTTCGCCCCAGTAAATAGGCCCGGTCGCATAGTTGGTGGTGGCTCCATCCAGCGTCACGTGCTTACCATTGCTTTCCATGGTTAACTGCTGCAAGTACGCTGGGAACCGTTTCAGGTACTGTTCGTAAGGGAGCACCGCGACGGTTTCTGCTTTAAAGAAATCGCTGTACCACACCGCCAACAACCCCATGATCACGGGCAGGTTTCGTTCAAAGGGAGCCGTGCGAAAATGTTCGTCTAATTCGTGAAAGCCGGCGAGCAGCTCCCTGAAATTCTCCGGGCCAATGGCGAGCATAGTAGAAAGACCGATAGCCGAGTCCATTGAATAACGGCCACCGACCCAATCCCAAAAGCCGAACATGTTTTCCGTGTCGATGCCAAACTCGGAGACCTTGGCTGCATTAGTCGAGACGGCTACGAAATGCTTGGCTACGGCTTTAGCATCGCCTCCCAGACCCTGTAAAGTCCAGTCCCGTGCGGTATGAGCATTGGTCATGGTTTCCAGAGTGGTGAAGGTCTTAGAGGAGACGATAAAAAGCGTCTCCGCCGGGTCGAGATCTTGAACCGCCTCAGCGAAATCGGTTCCGTCAACATTGGAAACGAACCGGAACGTCATCGTCCTTTGGCTGTAATGTTTTAGCGCCTCGTATGCCATCACCGGCCCTAGATCTGAACCACCGATCCCGATATTGATCACGTTCCGGATCCGTTTGCCCGTGTGACCGGTCCAGACACCACTGCGGACCCGCTCCGAAAAAGTCGCCATCTTGTCGAGCACGGCGTGCACCTCTGGTACTACGTTCTGGCCATCCACAGTAATGGTTGCTCCCTCCGGTGCGCGTAGAGCGACATGGAGAACCGCCCGGTTCTCCGTGATATTGATCTTGTCGCCTCGGAACATGGCGTCAATCTTGGCCCGTAGCCCGCATTCATCGGCCAATTGCAGGAGAAGCGAAACGGTCTCGTTCGTGACGCGGTTTTTCGAGTAATCCAAGTAGAGCCCGGCGCCTTCCACAACCAAGCGCTCGCCGCGCTCTCGGTCATCGGAAAAAAGCTGTCGAAGATGCAAATCTCGAACCTTCGGAAAATGGGCTTCAAGAGCTTTCCATGATGGACGGCCCGTGAGCGGCTGAATGGCTGGAGTCATATTGGTATTCTTTCTTTTCTTCGCAGTTTATGAAAAAGAAGCGGTTTCCCAAGGCGCCAAGGAAAGACAGAAATAGCCGCAAAAAGGCACAAAATGCACAAAAAAGTGGACTTGAGATTCGGTAAACGGACCTGCACTGCGGTCCTATGGATCAATTGAAACTTTCTGGATCGACGGCTACCACACTACTGTCATCTTACGATTCAGTTTTTTTTGAGCTTTTGCGCCTTTTTGCGGCTATTTCTGGTTTCTCTCTTACCTTTGCGCGTTCGCGGCTTTGTGTGAGACTTTTCTTCTGGCGGGCTGGTGATAGGTGGCCGGCTCAAAGACTAGGCCGGCCGGTAGGGTCCTTCGAATACGGTTTCGTTTAATTTGCGCCGGTCACTCGGAGTCTCCCGTTGCTGCAGCTTTTCCGGTAGATCCTCTGCGCGGCCGGGCTTACCAATCACCGCCATGGCTTCAACTTTAAAGCCTTCCGGGATGTTAAGCGCGGTTCTGGCCTTGTCGTAGTCGAACCCTTGCATTCCATGAACCACCAATCCTTTTAGCGCACCTTGCAACGCGAGGTTTCCCCACGCAGCGCCCGTATCGAAAGAGTGAGTCGCCGCGGGTTCGCCATTGTGATCAAAGGTGGTTTTAGAAATAAAAACAACCAAAGCGGCCGCATTTTTTGCCCAGCTCTGATTGAACTCGACCAGCAGGTCAAAAAAGAGCGGCCACTGAGAAGTATCCCTGCGCGCATACAAGATTCGCCAGGGCTGATTGTTAAAGGAAGATGGCGCCCAACGAGCCGCCTCAAATAATGTGGACAATTCCTCTTCCGTGATTGGCTCGCCGGACATAGCCCTTGGGGACCAACGGTCAAGAAACAACGAATCGATTGGATATTCCGCCTTCCGGAATTCGGTTCCTTTTTTCATAGGGTCGGTGTCGAGTAGGGATAAAGTCTCCAGATCTGTGATTTACGCCAGCGTCGTTTTATACTCCGCAGGAGCTAGGAGCTAGGAGGGGGCGTGGCGCGATGCGGCATTGGTGGGGCGAGGCTCCGGAACGGCATAAAGAGTTTCGCAGGGAGAATAGTGTTGCAAAAGATAGAGCATGCGACCCCTAACAACTGCCGAGCCGGAGCGTGCCGAACCCCTCGCGTACCAAACATTCACAGCGCGCCCAAGAGTTGCATGTCGTGGCCCCGGCTCGGCGGACAAAGTGGCCTAATCTCACCCGTATTGGGGCTATCATTCCATTCCTCCGATATTGTCCTGGGTCACTCGGGAGCCTCGCCCCACCATTGCTGCATCGCCCCTCCTAGCTCCTAGATTCTAGCTCCTAGCTCCTGCGCCGCGCTTATAGCGTCGCCTTAAAGAACTCCACCGTGCGTTTCTCGATTTGCACCCGCAGCCCAGGGTCCAACACCATGTGGGTGGAACCGGCAATTGGTAGGAATTGGAAGGAACGGCCCGCTTTTTCGAAGGCGTCAATTAGTTTGAGGCTGTGCCGGAAGTAGACATTGTCATCAGCAGTTCCGTGGATAATCAGGAGAGGCCGGTCGAGCTTCGAGGCATCCCCGATGAGTGATGAAGCCGCATAGACAGCATCGCCCGGCAACCCCAAGTAACGTTCGGTATAGTGCGTGTCGTAGTCCAGCCAATCGGTTACGGGAGCACCCGCCGCAGCCGCCTTAAAGACGTCCGGGCGCCGAAGCACTGCCAAGGCTGACATATATCCACCGAAAGACCAACCTGTGATGCCCACTCTGTTAAGGTCCAATTCGGGATGCCGGGCCGCGAAGTTAGTCAATGCGCTGACTTGGTCGGCCAAAGGTATCTCGCCGAACTTTTGATAGATCGCGCGCTCCCAATCCCGACCGTGTCCCGGTGTTCCTCTTCCATCAAATGAAACGACGACAAACCCCTGGTCGGCCAACCACTGGTCGATAAGATACGGGCCTGCGATCTTCTGGACCTGGCTGAAACCGGGGCCGGCATAAACTTCCACGATCACCGGATATTTCTTTGACCGATCGAAATTGCGCGGACGAACAATACAGCTCACGAATTCGTCATCCGTGAACTCGACTCGAGGATAATAAGGTGGCTCTTCTGCAACGCTCGGTAGTTCTCCTAACACCGATCCGTCGGTACGACGAACCAAAGTTTTGGCCAGAGAATCTGGAGCGCGAACGGTATCGGCTAAAACTGAAGCGCCATTCTCGCTTACACTGATGGTGTGGAACCCACTGGCGAGCCTGGTTAACTCAGGATCATTCAGGTTTGCCCGCCACAGCTCGCTCTCAGACGGGTTCTTCCCCGCCAGGAAAAAGAGATACGATCCGGTTAGTCCCGAGAAATGTTGCAAACCCTTGTCGGGAGAGACAGTCACCCTGTCCAAAGTACCGTCCGGATGCCGTAGCTCCAGTTGCCATGCCCCATTTCTTTCGCTGGTCCAGACAAACTCATGCGAGGGCAACCAGACCGGCACACTTTGGTCGATGTTCACCCAATCCGGATCGTTCTCTTTGAGAAGCGGCTGCGTAGCACCGGTTTCCGGGTTTACCTCAAGCAGCGCTAATTCACGTTGGTCCCGGGTCTCGACCGTGATCGTTAACGGACCGAATTTGGTGGGACTGACCCGCACCAAATAAGGATATTTAGAGCGATCCCATTCCAACCAACGTATTAAGTTTGCTGTGCCCGACTTCGCTCGGTCGTCTGAAACTCCCGAAGCTTCCGACTTCGCCAATCGAGATAGGTGCGGCGAACCACTGGGCAAGGCTTCGTCGGACAAGTCGTCGGACAAGCCGGCATTAACAATTGCCAACCGCACGTCGACGTTGTCTTTCCCCGGGCGGGGGTAACGCGATGGGTAGGGAGGATTCTGCGGCGCCGAGGGATCTCCGACATACCAAACCTCCACTTTGGAGCTATCGTTGACTTGATAAACAATGGTCTTGCTGTCCGGTAACCACCAAAAGCCTTTCCTCCTGTCCATCTCTTCTTGGGCGACAAACTCAGCCGTCCCAAAGGATTTGGTTTCGGTGCCGCCGGTGGTAATGGCGCGTTCCTGGTCCGTCTCCAAATCGTACACGAACAGGTTGTAGTCGCGGATGTAGGCGATTGTTCGGCCGTCCGGCGAAAAAGTCGGATCTATTTCGTTGCCGGCTCCGGTCTTTAGTTTGACCAAACGCTTGGCCTCAAGCCGATAAACGAAGAGAGCGCCGGGCAATGTAAAAGCGATTTGACCACCATCTTCCGAAAGCTCAAAGCTCGTGATCCCGGTTACCTTGGTTCGAGTCCTTTCCTGCCGCATCTTTTCTTCCGCCGACAAGGCTTGGTCTCCCATCAAGTTCTCAGGCGCAGCCAATTGTTCGGTCTCGCCGGACGCGACATCAAATCGATACAGACCGGTTGCCCGGTCACGAGGCGAATCCGAGCGAAGAAAGATCACCGATTTGCCATCGGCCGTAGGCATCGCCTGAATAGGACGCCCGAGCGAGAAATTCTGCGTTTCCGCCAAACTCTGGAGATAGTGATCGCTATCAGAAGTCTCAGCAAACGCTGACAACGCTAACAGCGCTGTCAGCGCCGACCATGCGAACGGAGAACGAAGAGTGGGAAAGGGGTACATTTTGGGGAACTCTTCGTGTCGAGTTGGGTGCCCGGCAAATCGATTCGTCGGGGTGATCCAGTTTGCTACCTGCGGCCCAACTTTGGTGGGGCGAGGCTCCTGATCTTCCTCAAGGGGTGAGCAAGGCAATTATTGTTCTCGAATGTGTAGTGACCAGCACCGAACGACTGCCGAGCCGCGGGCGCTGCGTGTGCCATGGTCTGTATGGCGAGGGTAACGGCAAGTCGAATACTCCAATCCAATTCAACCCGTTCGGGCATTGCGACACCGTAGACCCCGGCTCGGCAGCGCAGTGGCCCAAAACACATAATCGTCATTCGACGTCGCAGTCCCTGGAAAACCGCCAAGGCCGTTCGGGAGCCTCGCCCCACCAGTGCTGGGCGCCGTTCACGCTGGTTCCCGGCGTCCAGCGTGTGCCATGGGCTCATATCGTGAACGAACTGCGGTCGATAAGCTCCAATCCAATTCAACCCCGTTCGAGCATTGCGACACCGTAGACCCGGCTCCGACTTCGCAGGCTAGATTACTGCCGAGGTTGGACACACCCCTAGCTATGTCGGACAAGTCGGCAGCGCAGTGGCCCAAAACACATAATCGTCATTCGACGTCGCAGTCCCTGGAAAACCGCCAAAGCCCATCGGGAGAATTTCTTGCGCGCTTTCAGCGCTGGTCGCTTTTATTCGGCCATACCTAGGCCTCTAAGACTCAGCCTAGGCTAAAATCTAACAGCGCTTCGCGCCTTAAATCGCCCTTGCCCCATCAACGCTGGTCGCCGTTCCCGCTCGTTGTCTACCGTTTGCGCCCAACTCAATCTCGGCCCATCGTTTGTTTCCCTGTTAAAAAATGGCGTCTAATAAGCCCCTAAAGATCCCATTGTTCCGCTTGGCCAGTGGCCGCACTCAAGTCGACGATCGCCTGGGTATTTCTCTCCAGAAATTGGCCCAACGTGTCCCTTTTCGCCACATCCCGCATCGGCACGATTTTTATCATGTAGCCTGGATCGAGGCGGGAACCGGCACATTCATACAGGACGATAAGAGCTATCCCATCGAGGCGGGTAGCCTCATCTTTGTGCCGCCAGGCCAAGTCCATACCTGGGAATCACGAGAGGCTTTGCATGGGTATATCCTCTCTTTCGAGCCGACACTCCTTTTCAGCCAAACCGACCGACCGTATCGCCTGTTGCACGAACTAGCCCAATGGAGTGCCACCGCGAAAAGTCAGATCGAGGTTAAAGGCAGCGCTTACGACCTGCTTAGAACAAAATTCGAGGATCTCGCTGGCGAGTTTTGTACCACCGAAGAATTTCGGGACGAGATGCTGAGGACTGAGATTACCAGCATCCTCATTTCGTTACATCGGCTTTGTCGCGGTCCAGCTAAAATCGAGATCACAGACCATTTCCACCCGTTAACCAACCGGTTTCTAGCCCTGCTGGAGAAAGAAGAGGGTAAGTTTTATCGCGCCAATCATTATGTCTCTGCGCTCTCGGTCGATTCCCGCGCGTTCGTTAATGCCGTCCTTTCCGAGACTGGGAAATCCCCGAGCGTTTGGATCCGGGATCGAACCTTGCTGGAGGCGCGTCGCCTCTTGACCTATACCGATCTAACCATTTCGGAGGTCGCTTACCGGCTCAACTTTCGGAATGTTTCTTACTTCGTCCGATTCTACCGGCGTCTCACCGGGATATCGCCAGGCGCGGCCCGGGCCCGTTCGACGCGCTCAACGCTTGCTCAGGGCAGGCGAAAAGTGTCAAAAGTTCGTAAAAAAGTGATATAGATTCGGGTATCACTGAGCGGTGGCCGCGTTCAGAGAATGACGTTAACATATCTGGTAACCACCTGACGTTCAGGATCGTCGCCCCCATCGTCGCTAAGCGGCTCGACTGAGCTCGTCGAAGTCCAATGGCGCTACCGGGCGAGGCCTGCACGGTGGCCCGAGAGACTATAAGCCGTCATGAAAATTCAAATTAACGGTTCATCCTACAAGGCATTAGAGGGCGAGCGCTTAGTGGATGTCATTAATCGGATGAGCAAAACGCTTCCCCAAGTTTGTTATCATCCTCAGCTTGGACCGATTCAAACCTGTGATACCTGCCTCGTAGAAATCAACGGCACGCTGGCTAGGGCTTGTGGAACTAAGGTGAGGACCGGGATGGAAGTACTCACTGAGTCGGCGACGGCCAAAGCCGCCCAAAGCGAAGCTTTTGACCGGATTCTAGGAAATCATCAGCTCTATTGCACGGTCTGCGACAACAACAACGGCAATTGCACGGTTCATAACACAACCAGGTTGCTGCAAGTCGAACACCAACAGACTCCCTTTCGTACCAAACCGTACCAAGCCGATTTTAGTAATCCGTTTTATCGGTATGACCCAGACCAATGCATTCTTTGTGGGCGTTGTGTAGAGGCTTGTCAGAATTTCCAAGTCAACGAGACTTTATCGATTCGATGGGAGGATCCTCATCCGCGCGTGTTGTGGGACGGCGGCAAGACGATCGGCGAGTCTAGCTGTGTCTCCTGCGGGCACTGTGTCACCGTCTGTCCATGTAATGCGCTCATGGAAAAATCGATGCTGGGAGAGGCCGGCTACATGACGGCGATTCCGCATAACACGCTCAATGGAATGATCGACCTAGTAAAAGGAATCGAGCCCGAACTTGGATACGGCTCAATTCTTCAGGTGTCAGAGGTGGAAGCCAACATGCGCGAATCGCGGATCCGCCGGACGAAGACGGTTTGTACCTATTGCGGCGTCGGTTGCAGCTTCGATATCTGGACCAAGGATCGTCATATTTTGAAGGTTGAACCCTTGGAGGGCCCGACGAACGGCATTTCGACCTGCGTAAAAGGCAAGTTCGGTTGGGACTTTGTAAACGACAAAGAGCGCCTTACCAAGCCGCTCATTCGGGAAGGAAACCTGTTTCGTGAAGCCAGCTGGGAAGATGCCCTCGAGCTAGTGGGGACGAAACTCTCCCAATTGAAGAACACGCACGGACCTGATTCTATCGGCTTCATCGCCTCTTCCAAATGCACGAACGAAGAAGCTTTCCTCATGCAGAAACTGGCCCGGGCAGTGGTTGGCACCAACAACGTCGACAATTGCTCACGGTACTGCCAGTCACCTGCCACCGTGGGGTTATTTAGAACCGTAGGCTATGGCGGCGATAGCGGCTCTATTAAAGATATTGAGGCAGCTGGCCTGGTTATCATCGTAGGGGCTAACACCGCGGAAAGCCATCCGGTATTGGCCACGCGCATCAAGCAATCCCACAAGCTCCGGGGCCAAAAACTGATCGTCGCCGATCTACGCAAGAATGAAATGGCCCGGCGAGCTGATATTCATCTGCAACCTCAGCCCGGCACCGATCTAGTGTGGCTATCGGCGGTCAGCCGTTATCTCATCGATCGTGGCCTCGCCAAGAAAAGCTTTATCAGCGAATGGGTGAATAATTTTGGAGACTATCGGCAGAGTCTGGAGCCGTTCACCCTGGAATTCGCGGAGAGGGTGTCTGGCATCCCCAAGGCCACGCTCGAGCAAGTCGCCGAGATGGTCGCTGCTGCCGATGGAGTGGCGATTTGTTGGGCAATGGGTGTCACTCAGCACGGCAACGGTTCTGACACTTCAACGGCCATTTCCAACTTATTGCTGGTAAGCGGTAACTATATGCGGCCCGGCACAGGCGCCTATCCGTTGCGAGGCCACAATAACGTCCAGGGCGCTTCGGACATGGGCGCGATGCCGGATCGATTTCCGGGTTATCAATTCGTGAAGGATCCAGAGATTCGCGCACGCTTCGAAAAAGGCTGGAACAAGGCCCTATCGCCGAATCCCGGCTTGGATAATCACGAGATGGTCGACGCAATTTTAACCGGCAAACTTCGGGCGATGTACATGTACGGCGAGGAGATGAGTTTAGTGGACTCAAACGCGAATCTGGTCAGCAGCGCCTTTGAGAAATTAGAGTTCTTCGTGATGCAGGATATTTTCTTTACTGATACCTGCCGGTTTGCGGATGTGGTCTTGCCAGCCTCACCCAGCCCGGAAAAAGAAGGTACCTTCACCAGCACGGAACGACGAATTCAGCGCTTGTATCAGGTTTTTGAGCCTTTAGCCGGAACGAAACCGGATTGGCACATCATTCAGGAGGTAGCCAACCGTTTGGGAGCGGATTGGAACTATCAGCATCCTTCGGAAATCATGGCTGAAATCGCGTCTCTGACGCCACTTTATGCCGGCGTTACTTACGAGCGGTTAGAAGGCTACAAATCTCTGCAGTGGCCGGTACATCCGGATGGAACCGATGAACCATTGCTGTACACTAAGCAGTTCAACTTCCCGGATGGTAAAGCTCGGTTTTACCCGTTGCAGTGGATCGAACCCTCAGAACAACTCGACGAGGAATTCGATCTGCATCTGAACAATGGGCGACTACTCGAGCATTTCCACGAGGGAAACATGACCTATCGGGTGAAAGGGATTAAAGAGAAAACCCCTGACAACTGGATTGAGATCTCTCCTGCGCTCGCTGCGGAACGGAAAATCGAAACCGGGAGCTGGGTCGAGCTTACTTCCCGGCGGGGCCGGGTCAAGGTCCGGGCCCTGGTTACAGATCGAGTACAAGGCCATGAACTTTATATGCCCATGAATTCGAGTGAACATCCGGTGAATCGGTTAACTAGCAGCGTAACCGATCGCACGACGCATACTCCGGCTTACAAAGAAACCGCCGTGAAGTTAAGGGTTATCGGAGAGCAAGGTGAATCGCCGCTTCCTCGGACCAATTTTCGATTTGGAAACCCGACGCCGCAAAACGGGGTGGAGGTGGAGCGGAAATGGAAACGTCCCGACTATTATCTGCCTGGGACCGGAAAGGGGTCAGCTGAGAAACTTCGTAGGGCCACACTGACTTTGCCGAATGCACAAAGCGGGGAAGGTACTCCGCTTACTGAGACGAACGGCCAGCAAAAAACTTAACGATCGGAGAAAATAATGGCCGCACCTATCAGGTTCGAATCAGTACGTCGCGATGCGCGCGAAGAGCTATTGGATCGGCTGGAGCAAGCTCCCGGCGAACACGCTGAGGCTCTGCTAGCCATCTATGACCTGCTTCAAGGGTTACATGATCGAGGGGTGCTCGACGCCTTGAACGGTGCTTTAAGCTCCAGCGACTTCATTATGGAGACCGTGGTGGAGACAGCGAACGCGCCCGAAAACATCCGAGCGATTCGCAATCTGATCTTATTGAGCAAACTACTGGGTAGTATCGATCCTGAGGTGCTCGGAGTTCTGGCTGGAGCGCCTGAAGGCTTGGCGCAGGCCGCGGCCACGAAGACAAAAACCCCGGGGCTGCTGTCCCTTCTGCAGAAGTTTAACAGCCCCGACTGTCGCCGGGGAATGGCGTTAGCCGCCGGTTTGCTTGAGAGTTTGGGAAAAAGGTTGGGGGAGAAGAAAGCGGAATAGCTGCACGGTTGGGTTCTTGTAAAGTTCGACCGGAAAATAGAGGTGCACTCGTCGTCGTCGTTCTCGAACGGATTGGCACGTTGACAGGACATATTTGTTCCCAGCGTCTGGAGGGGAGCCGCTTTGTCGCGTGACCGGACGACCACGCGATATTCGTACCAGCGCGCCGTCGAGTCACAAAATGTCGCAGCAGGCGGCTCCCGGGAATAACCCAGCGCGATGCAGCTCTATGAGCCGAGTCTGAACGAATCCAAGGCCATGGGTAAATACATCGCGCTGGGACGTTCCCGGGAGCCGCCTGTTTTCATGGGTGTTCGGCGGGATCAGCGTTGAAACGAATATCGCGAGGCCGGCGGGACACGCGCCAAAGCGGCTCCCCTCCAGGCTATGGGCGATCGCACGCGGCAACAACGCCAAGCACCTTTTTTCCGAGGACGAGTGCACCTCTATTGCAGCAGCACGTTGACAGGACGTATTTGTTCCCAGCGTCTGGAGGGGAGCCGCTTTGTCGCGTGACCGGACGACCACGCGATATTCGTACCAGCGCGCCGTCGGGTCACAAAATGTCGCAGCAGGCGGCTCCCGGGAATAACCCAGCGCGATGCAGCTCTATGAGCCGAGTCTGAACGAATCCAAGGCCATAGGTAAATACATCGCGCTGGGACGTTCCCGGGAGCCGCCTGTTTTCATGGGTTTTCGGCCGGATCAGCGTTGAAACGAATATCGCGAGGGCGGCGGGACACGCGCCAAAGCGGCTCCCCTCCAGGCTATGGGCGATCGCACGCAGCAACAACGCTAAGCACCTTTTTTCCGAGCTGATTGACGGCAGGTCGTCCCCCATCCGGCACAAAGTGTCAAGGATTGCGAAAAAGTGAAAAACTACGGTGTTTCGCCCTCAGAGCGCAGGCCGCAAGCTGACCCCTCGTGAAAGCAAAACGCGCGACTGGCTTCGTTTCTTTTGCGCCTTACCCCTCTGACTTGATCCTATGAAAAGTTCAGATTCAAATGGCTCAGATTCATCTGACCAACCGAGCAAACCAATCGGGTTTAGCCGGCGCCAGCTGCTGGCTGGTACTCCCATCGCTGCTTTTGGCGTCGCCGTTAGCGGTCTGAACATAGGGAGCGTAGTAACTTCGGCTGCGGCCGAGTCGACTGAGAAAAAGAATCTCGCGGACGCTCCAATGGACGTGTCGCGCCGAAGCGCAGCGGAGGCGGAAGAGCTCGACGATTTCATGTTCGACATTGAGAAAGATGGCAAGGGCTGGACAGGGCCGGGCGGTTCAGCCAAAGAGGCCGCTATCGCTGAGTTCCCGATTTCCCAAAGCATTGCCGGGGTCTCGATGCGCTTAAATCCCGGCGGCTTCCGGGAGCTCCATTGGCACGCGATTGCGGCCGAATGGGCCTTTGTCCTGGAAGGCCGGGTGCGTACGACGGTGATCTCACCGGATGGTCAAGCAGAGACGGATGAGTTCCAGGCCAGCGATATCTGGTATTTCCCTAAGGGGCATGGCCACGCCCTCGAATGCCTCGGCAATCAGCCGTGCCATTTCTTGCTGGGCTTTGATAGCGGACACTTCTCCGAATTCGGCACCTTCAGTATCACCGATTGGTTAGGACATACCGACGCCGGAATTCTGGGCCGGCAGTTGGATTTACCCGCGGCGACGCTTGCCAACATCCCGAAGAAAGAGGTCTACATCGGTACCGGCCGCCTGCCGCCCAAAGATGTCCCTGATGACTTGAATCCGGCGGTACCGCCCAGCCAATCGTCCCACAAGTTCCGCATGGAGACCATGCCGCCGACTCACGAATTCCCGGGTGGATTTATCACGGTCGTATCATCCAAAGAATTCCCGATTCAGACCACGCTGACCGCGGCTCGCATGGATATCGAACCGGGTGCATTCCGAGAAATGCATTGGCATCCGAACGCAGATGAATGGCAATTTGTGATGGGGGGCGAAGGCCGAGTCACCATTTTCGGTTCGCATGGCCGGGTTAAGACGATGCCGTATGGCCCGGGTTCGATTTCGCTTATTAAACAAGGCTACGGTCATCTTGTCGAAAACACCGGTTCCGAGACGTTGCGTCTGCTGATCCTTTTCAATGCGCCGAACTACCAGGAGATCTTGCTGACCTCTTGGTTGGCTGCCAATCCGGCGCAACTAGTGGCAGATCATTTTGGGCTGACCCTCGATCAGGTGAATAAGTTTCCCAAGGATTCGGCCGGGATAATCGCTGCCAGGATTTAAAGCAAGGATGGGTTCAACCTGGCGATAGCGGGATCCGGCCGTTTTTATAGCGGCCGGACCTAGGGCGAGACGGCGAAGGGGCGATACGGCGCCCATTCGCCCTTTCGCCCATTCGCGGCATCGCACCGCTAAATGCCTTGATCTCACACGCAAGTCGGTCGAATTGATCAGCGGTACCGCATGGAACTTCTAGCCCTAGACCTTAACCGGCCTGAGATGCAACTCGGTGAAGTGCTCATCCCATGGGTAGTGGTCGTGGGTACGTTTGGGTTCTTGGCTGCTTGGCTGATCATAGCCATCATGGAGCGCACCGGCTTTTCTCGGTATGTCTGGCATCTTCCTCTTTTCTTTCTGGCATTGGCCGTGCTATTGACCTCGGTGATTGGAATGTTGTTTCAACCATGAAGGTTAGGCTGATCAACTACCTGATCACGTTTGTCCTCATTGGGCTCGCGGTCTGGGCCGGCGTTTCCCTCTATTCTAGTTATATACAGAATCCTTGGACCAGAGATGGTCAGGTCCGCGCTAACGTCGTCGGGATCGCTCCTCGGGTTTCGGGGCCTATCATTCACGTCGAGGTCAGGGACAACCAGCAGGTGAAAATAGGTGATCCGCTATTCGAGATCGATCCTGCCGATTTCAAGGCTCAGGTCGATGTGTCTACGGGTCAGGTGCAAAATGCCGAGGCGAACTTCAAACAAAAGCAGCAGGATCTCGATCGGCAAACCGATCTTTACCAAAAGCACGTTTCGGCGCAGCAGGATTTCCAGAATGCGCAGGATGCTTTCTACGCCGCGCAGGCTCAAGTAGTGTCCGCCAAGGCGAGTCTCGAGCTCGCCCAGCTCAATCTGAGCTACACGAAGGTGGTAACGCCGGTCGACGGATACGTTACGAACTGGAACACGAGCGTGGGCACCTATGTAACGGCGGGAAAAGAATTGTTAGCTCTGGTTGACACTGATTCGTTCTGGGTGGCCGGTTACTTTAAAGAAACCCAACTGCCGCACATTAAAATGGGCCAAAAAGCGAAGATTGTGGATATCGGTTACGAGAACAAACCGTTCGAAGGTGTGGTTCGCAGCGTTGGCTGGGGAATTTTTGTCCAGGATGGTTCGGGTAGCGACTCCACCGGTCTCTTACCCTCCGTTAGCCAGACTATTGATTGGGTTCGTCTTCCTCAACGATTCCCGGTGCGAATCCTGGTGACAGGAAAACCACCAGTTCCCTTAAGGATCGGCCAAACGGTTTCCGTAGCGATTCTTCCGGAGGTTGGGTCGACCGAAGGCGAGCAGGAGAAAACGGCACCGTAGGCGTCTGGAGGAAATGAATGATGGTAGCGTTTCGAGGCGCGAAGCGCTGAATAGATTACAGCCTAGGGTGAGTCCGCGAGCCCTAGGTATGTTGCAAAAAACGGTTAGCGCTGAAGGCGCGACAGAAATGGCATGTCGGGTCAGAAATAGTAGCCGAATGTTCGTTCGACCGTTAGCTAACCCGGCGAACCCATTCTTACGCGCCCTCAGCGCTAGCACCTCATTGTTGATTTTTCCTAGGGCTCGCGGACTCATCCGGCAGCCGCCGGACTATAATCTTTACAGCGCTTCGCGCCTCAACTCGCTATGAGCGCCAAGATCGATGCGATTCCTTTGGAGCGGAAATGGCATTGGCCGCTGCAAGGTTTTTTTTCCGATAGCGGGGTAAGGAACGGGATCAAGGTTGGGCTAGCCGGGTTCTCGGCATTGCTGGTTACCCAACTTTTACGGTTACCGCATGATAGCTGGGCGATCCTGACCGTGTTGGTGATGACCACCTCCCAGTTCGTGGGCTCGATGGCACTGAAGGCGGTGATGCGAATTACCGGAACCATCGCCGGAGCGCTCATCGGTGTCTGGCTCGTCGGCGACTACGCTTCGACGCCGGCAATCTTCTTGCCGCTGCTGTTTGTCGTGATGGCCATTAGTAGCTATAAATTTGGCCAAGTCGGCGCTCGCCAAGTTCCCTATGCCTACTTCTTGGTTGGTCTGACCACGCTCACGGTGGTTACAAACGGGCTGCCGACTCCAGATCAGGCTTGGTATATCGGCCTGACTCGCACAGAAGAAATCTTAGTGGGAGCCATGTGCGCGCTTCTCGTAATGACGCTCCTTTGGCCACGCTATGCTCGGGAAGAGTTTATCGATGCGGGTCGGGCTGCTCTATCGACCATCAATGATTTTGTGACCCTGGAGACGGCGGCGTACGCCGAAGGAAAGAAAGGCCCCGAGGGGATTGAGGAGATCCAGGCAGAGTTCTCGCGACGGTTAACGGCTCTAAGAAACCTTTTAAGCGCCGGTACCCGGGAGAGTGTGTTTTTTTCATCTCGAGTTTCCAATTACAATGCGTTCCTCGTCTCGCTGATCAGCCTGTTCCATGGGGCTCTTTATCTCGCCGAAAAACGTCTGGTTGATCTGCCGATCGTCGAACGCGTGCGAGACGAGCTTGAGAAGGTAAGTAAATCGATTACTGAGGAAGGCGCGATCTTAAAGACGTTTACTCGCCCTGGCCAAAAACTGCCCTCGAGTTCTTTGAACGAAGCCATTGATAATCTCGAGCGCAAAGTGTTGCAGATTCGCACCGAGGGCCTTCTAAAGGCCCAACCATTAGAGGCCACCATGGCCTTCGCCGGCCATTGTGCGGCTCTCCTGTCGCTTCGCGACGAGTTCAGTAATATCCGTGCCACCCTTGAGGGGCTGCCGCGGAAAGACCAACCATTACCGGAGGCGAAACCGGAGTGGGATCTTTTGCCCAGGATCGACTGGTTTTGGGTCAAGGTCGGAATTAAGGGAGCGCTCGCCGCGACTATTTCCATCGTTCTGCTGGAGTGGATCAATCCCCCAGGCGCGCCGGCGTTAACCCTGATGGCTTGGACGATGACATTGTTCGGCAGGCCGTTTATCCGAGCCGGGGGCACGGGAGATCTCCGATCGTTTCAGAACGCGTTCAAAGGTTCGTTAGCGCTTATCGCCTGCGCGGTGGCGCTGCTTCTCACCACGCCGTTTTTGTCGAATTACCTCGTAATGAATCTGGCGTTGTTTGCGATTCTATTCACGTTCGGCTTCTTCATGGCCAAAGCCGGGGGAATCACGTTTTGGGTGCAGCTCGCGTTGCTAACGATCAGCACGTTTGTCGGCCTGGATCCGCAACATCCGGTGCCTTCCCTAACGATTATCGAGACGTTTCTTGGGATGATCGCCGGGTTAGCGATTGCGACCGTGGTCGGCAGGTTGCTCTGGCCGACTTTACCTCAGACCTTGCTCAGAGACGATCTGCTTGTTCTTTTCAAAGATACTAACGCGCTACTCCGGCGCGAACCTGATCAGGAGAGGATTCAAACTCGGCTAGCGATTCTATCGGTTGAAGCCCCCCAAGCGATTCGGCAGATTCGTAGTCATCGGTTTTCGGACGAGGAACGGGCGAGAGTAACCGCGTTGGTTCATATGTTGCAAGCGGTGCCGGCTCGGATTCGCCATCTGCTTTCGCATCGCCCTCTTTTGCCGGAGGTTACGGAGGAGTTCTTGGGACCACCATTCCAACGCCTAGAAACAGAGTTCAGCCAGATGCTGGAAGCATTCCTGGAAGCCTTTCACAAAGAAGACTTTCAGCGCGATTTTCCGGTGCTCGACGGCGCGCTGGCGGAGATCGATCATACCGTCGAGCAGATCCGCGATCGAGGCATCCTCGATAATCTCAGCTTAGACGCGCCTTTGCGAGTGTTGGACCTCGTCGGCCGTTACCACGGAGTTGCGGACGGGCTACACGAATGCGCGCGTCTGATCCGTGGCCTCAAGATGCACGAGTATTCCGGGGATTATGCACTGTAGGCGCGCGAGTGCTCCCGACAAGAGACGGAATAGCCGCGAAAGAACGCAAGGATCGCAAAGAAATGAAGAAGCCGAAAAAAACAGATCTCACAGAAGATCACAAAGGACACAAAGACGGAACTTAACATGAACCTACTCAATCGGTTGTCTGTCTTTGCGGCCTTCTGTTGATTCTATTTTCTTTGCGATCCTTGCGTTCTTTTGCGGCTATTCCCGTTCCCACCAGGAGCACGAACCACGCGATAAAGGCACCAAAATATGCTATGTTTTGGGTATGCAAACAGTAGGTGTCCGCGGGTCTGCTTGCGTTGGAGGCATTAGGCCTCGAGCAGATTTCTTCAGCGGACTGGTGAAGGTGACATCAATTTTTCTAGCGATCAGCGTTTCAGCTTCGACGAGCTTACAGGCTTCGGATATCTATCAATCGCACGCCGGTACTCCCGCGGCGCGTGGTGGCGTTCTGACTTCCCGCGGAAGGATGGTTGCACCTGGGTCCTATTATACCGGTTATGGATCGGGAGAGGCCCGAACCTACCGCGGGCCCATGGTTATCGCACCCCGATGGAGACAGAACCAAGCCGGTCTGGCCAAAGACTCTGCAAATAGCGTCGCCAACGACAGAACTCAGGACGCACGATTGAACGGCGCGAATTTGTCCGTTGCCTCTCAGTCGCTTTCATCGCCTCAAGGAACAGGCCGGAAAACCATCAAGTTGCCTGCGGGGATGAAACCCCAAGTCATCTCTCCGGCGGAACGATCACAGGCTACTGCGAAAATTAATCAGAGGTTTCAACAGGCTGAGAACAAGATGGCAAGTCAGCCAGGGGTTCGACCGGATCGAAGAAACCGCCTGGAACAATCTCGCGTTTTCTTTATTGGCTTGCTCGATTACGGCTATCCCCTTTCTCTGCTTGATACCTGGTGCGACGATTTATTAGACGATCAGGTCGACGCTGGCATGCCGATCGATTTGATTGATTCCTATTGGGGGCAACCCGTGTCCACCCAAGACTACGTCGAGTATTATAACCCGTATGAAGTTTGCACTTATCAGACTCCCGACGGCAATTATCGTCAGGTCACTTTTCAAAATGGGGTAGTCAGCCAAGCGATGTAAGGGGCGGAAAATTGAGGCGCGAAGCGCTGGAAAGATTAAAGCCCGGCGGCTGCCGGATGAGTCTGCGAGCCCTAGGTACGTCGTAAAAAGAATCGGTTAGCGCCGAAGGTGCGTAAGAACCGTGCGCCGGGAGAGAGACTGCCAAGCGTTCTTTCGTTCGAGCCGCTACCATCGGTGCTCCATCTTCTGGCGCGCCTTCAGCGCTGGCCGCCTTTTTGTTGATCTTTCCTAGGGCTCGCGGACTCACCCCAGCAGACTGTTGAAAAACTGCTCCGTAGGAGCCAGATCTTTATAGCTCGCGGTTCAAGAGAACGGGACCAGCTCCGTAGGAGCGACATCTAATTGGGATCGTTGCTTGCCGTCGGGATCGCGTTCTTCGATGCCGCTCCTAACGGAGCTGATCACCTTTCTATTGGGCATAGCTATAAAGATTGTGCTCCTACGGAGCTAGTTATCCGCTCCGCTCAATCGTGGGCTAAGAAGGATCTCGCGTTTTTCAGCAGCCCGCCCGATTTTGCGACGGCTAATGTGAAAGATTTTAAGGGCTTCGGTTTCCGCCGGGTTTGGAATCCGTTGGAACAGTCGGATTTACCATGATTAGAATGTCTGAAGACTTCATACAAAAGGCTAAACGGTTCGCCGAGCTGGCTCATGGCTTGGTTCTGAATAACCAAAGCGAGCTGGGACAGCGGCGCAAAGGGACGAACGAACCTTACACGAAACATCTTTCCGAGGTCGCCAGACTGGTGGCTGAAAACGGTGGCGACGAAGCCCAAGTCGCGGCGGCCTGGCTTCATGACGTAGTCGAGGACACTCCGATACCGCTCAGCCATATAAAGACGGTTTTCGGTCCGGACGTAGCCCAACTTGTCGACGAACTTACGGACAAGTTCACCAAGCAAAGCTATCCAGGCTTGAACCGCCATCAACGCAAAGCGAAGGAAGTGGAACGGCTATCCCTGATCAGCGATCGAGCGAAGACGATTAAATACGCCGACTTCGTATCGAACCTGGAAAGTGTTTCGGTCCTGGGTCCCAGCTTTGGCGAAGTCTACACCAGAGAAGTAGCGGATGCGTTGAGGCGCGTGCAAGGCGGTGACGAGAGTTTGCGAGCGGCGGCTTTAGCCGCAGTCGACCGGGCTTTGCGGTAGCTGAAGATCGTTCGCGCTCTGGCCCTTAATCTGTCATCTGTCATTTGTTATTTGTCATTCTATCCTCCGCCATGCTGACATCCCAACGCCTTCGCTTACGTCCTTGGCGAGATGAAGATCTACCGGCCTTTGCTGCGCTCAACGCTGATCCTGAGGTAATGCTGTACATGGCGAAATGCTTGAGTCGAGAAGAGAGCGATACGTTCGCCGCCGGGATCCGGGAAGGGTTAGCTCGCCGTGGATTTGGTTTATGGGCGGTCGAGGTGTTTGGGGTTTCTGAATTTATCGGTTTTACCGGACTTTCCGTCCCTACTTTCGAAACGCATTTTACGCCGTGCGTCGAGATCGGCTGGAGGTTAGCCCGGAAATTTTGGGGATTCGGTTATGCGACTGAGGCAGCGCGTTTAGCCTTGGACTATGGATTTCAGATCGCAGATCTAGAAGAGATTGTCGCTTTCACCTTTGTGGGAAATCTGCGATCACGAAGAGTCATGGAACGGCTCGGTATGAGCCGCACTCCCCAAGACGATTTTGACTATCCACGTCTTTCCGAAGATCACCCGCTGCGACCGCATGTGCTGTATCGGATGCATCGAGATGGGTGGCTGGAAAAGAAAGCGCGAGAAGTGAGCGGCCTGCGCTGAGCTTCTCGACAAACTCGAAACAGGCTAGCATTAGGCGCGTCGAAAGGGGTGATTGGCCGCTAAAATCGCCCCCCTCCGATTCTCGTTTGCGAAGAACGTCTGTCCACGCAAAGGTACCGCGTTCAACGATGGTTCGTCGTCTGGCAATGGTTCTTTGTTCATTGGCGGTCTTCCAAGTGCTTGGAGGACCTTTGGCGGCGTTGCAGACTATCGCCTGGATTCGTATGGCGGTCGCCTATTCACAAGATGACGGGGTGGGTGCAGGGATCGCCAAGACGTTCGACGGCCAGCACATGTGTTCCCTTTGTAAAGCCATCGCCAAGAAACGAGAAGGCGAGCAAAAAGATCTGGGCGATGTCTTGCTTGACAAGATACATCTTCAATGCTCGGCTACGCCCGCTTGGCTCTTTCCGCCGGAGTTTTATTGGTTACGGCAAGCAGCTGATTCCATCGGCAGAGAATCATTCCTGAAGCCTCTTCTACAGCCGCCGAGGTCGGTCTAGATCGGATCGACGACATCTTTGGCAAGGTGTTGCGCGAGCCACTCTCAGGCGTTGGTTAGCTTTAACGCCCGGGGCTTTTTGATGCGCGCAACATCCGGACGAGCAGGAGCTCGTCCCTAACGTCGTTTTCCTTATCCGGCCCGCCACGATGTCGGCGTTTCGAATCGAACTTGGCTTGTTTTTTACTCCCCGCGAGCGGCCATGACCGGTGTAGTCCGGAGTCGCTCGCATCACCAAGGCCTCTGAAAATTTCTATGAAAATTTCTGCAACGTTCAGATCGCTCGGTTCGATCTTATTGCCGATCGTTCTGTTATACTTCCTCTACAGCCCAGCGCCAGCGGTGGCTCATGGTTTTGCCGGTGACAGGTTCTTTCCGGCTACGATCACAACTGATGATCCGTTTGCTGCCAGCGAAATGTCTTTCCCGACGATCCTCTATTTTCGCCAACCTGGCAGTCCGCCAACTAAAACGATCGATTTTTCGAGTGATCTTTCGATCTTAGTCTTACCGAGTGTTGCGCTGACCTTAGGCGATGGTTATCAATGGCAAAAAGCAGCCGGACAAAGCACCCAAACCGGTTTCGACAATTTCTCGGCCAACCTCTTGTATGAGTTCTTCGAGAATGATGAGCACGAAGCCATCATGTCTGTTGGGCTCACCAGCGAGTTTGGTGGGACTGGTAGTCGCAATGTCGGGAGTAGCTCCTTCAGTACGTTGACGCCGATTTTCTATTTCGGAAAGGGTCTGGGCGATCTTCCCAGTACTTTGAATGTGCTGCGGCCGTTCGCTGTGACCGGAGAATTCGGTTTAGCGATTCCAACCCGGAGCGATAACCGATCAGTGATATTTAATGGCTCCACCAATCAGACTCAGGTGTCCAGCACACCGAACCCCGATATCTTCCGGTGGGGTGTAGCCGTCGAGTATAGTCTCATCTATCTGCAGGAACACGTGAAAGACATCGGCTTGCGTGCGCCTTTCGACCGGCTGATTCCGCTAGTGGAATTCTCTATGTCGACCCCGGTTAACCGGCATGGCGGTACGACCACGGGCACGATTAATCCAGGTATCATTTGGTCCGGCAAATATTGCCAGGTCGGCGTTGAGGCCGTGCTCCCAGTGAATGAGCACACCGGGTTCAACCCCGGAGTCGTGGGACAGGTTCACTTTTACCTAGATGACATCCTCCCAAAAATCTTCAGCAAACCTCTACTCTATGAAATCGATCATTCGACTAACGATACTAACCATCCTGTTGACCGCGACTAACGCGTGGGCTCACGCCTTCCTTGATCATGCCGAACCTGCGGTGGGCAGCACGATCGACACGCCGCCGACGGAAATTAAGATCTGGTTTACCGAAAAGTTAGAACCTGCCTTCAGCCAGATCCAGGTGCTTGACCATCATAGTAAACCGGTTACTCAAAGCCGCGCCGCGGTCGACTCTTCCGATCCTTCACTATTGAGCCTATCGGTTCCGTCTTTGGCTCCCGGAGTGTATAAAGTGATTTGGAAGGTCATGTCGGTGGACACGCACATGACCGTCGGGAACTTCTCCTTCACCGTACGAAAGTCGCGATAGTTCCGCAGGCAGGAATTAATATCCGCAGATTACACAGATTACGCAGATTTCGTTTGCAGTTTAGCCGCATTCGGTGACGTGGATAATCTTTCCTGGCGCCGGCGTTTTCCTTAACCTTTCAGTATAACCAGAACCTTTAAATCGAAATCTGCGTAATCTGTGTAATCTGCGGATATTATTCTTCGGGATTTAGGGTAGTTCTCTCGCTAATATCCGTGGAAATCCTATGAATTGGCTAGACTGGATCCTCACCGGTGCTCGGTTTGTCAGCCTCGCGGGCTCAGTTCTGCTGGCGGCCACCTTAGGGTTTGATCTGCTGATTAACCGGGCTGGCCGAGTATCAACGCCATCCGGGTTTTTCCCTAAACGATTGACTTTGATTTTGGCGGTGGCGGCTGGCGTGGGGCAGGTCGCCTGGTTGTGCACATTGTTTTGGTCGATGGATCCGGACGTAGGCCCCGATGGATTCGAGGAATTCAGCGCTTTCTTCTTCGGAACCCAGGTTGGGAAGATAGGGGTGTTGCGATGTTGTCTCTTATTGTTGTTAGCCGGATACAGTGCGCTCAGGATTTATCGGCGGCCGCGGCCGATGAGCGGGCCGGGGCTACGGTGGATCGAACCGGTGTTAGTATTTACCCAACTGGTTTTGCTTTCGTGGCTGAGTCATGCTGCTGCCGTGGTTGGGCGGTTGAGCTGGCTCCAGTTGGCGAACGATGCCCTGCATCTCACCAGTGTAGCGATATGGCCTGGCGCATTAGTTCCACTGTGGTTGTTTCTGAAACAACCCGTTCATGAAGTCACTAAACGGGACGCTTTACTTCGCTTTTCGAACGTCGCCATCATTGCGGCCCCCCTGGTTGGTGCGACCGGGATTTTGAGTGGATATTTTCGCGTCCACTCGGTTGCACCGCTGATCATGACGCCTTACGGCCGCTACGTCCTTTTAAAGGCAGCAGGTTTCTTCGTCCTGATCGGGTTAGGAGCCGCGAACCGTTTCAGGGTGATACCTGGCCTGCGTAGTAGTTCCGCGGAAGCGACATCGTCGGCCGAAAACTGGCGCAAACTCCACAGAAACATCCTGATCGAGCAGTTGATTTTTGTGATCATCTTGCTCGCGGTTGCTCGCCTGGTCCAGTTGCCGCCGCCGGAGGGGTAGGGAAGGGTGAGGGGGGAAAAGTGAAAAGTGATTGGTGATAGTGAAAAGTGATTAGTGATTGGTGATTGGTGAGACGATCATAGGCGCGAAGCGCTGGCAAGATTTTAGCCTAGGGTGAGTCCGCGAGCCCTAGGTATGGATCCAAAAAGCGATCAGCGCTGAAAGCGCGACAGAATTGGGGTCTCCGAATGCATCTCGGCGCTATGAACGGGTTGCCGAGCAAGCCAGCGTCTGGTATCCGGACATGTAGTGCTATTCTGCTCCGGCGTTGCTTTTCTTCCGCGCTTTCAGCGCTAAACGCTCTTTTTACAACGTACCTAGGGCTCGCGGACTCACCCTAGGCTTTAATCTCGCCAGCGCTTCGCGCCTTTATTCGCCGCATCGCCCTAGCACGCCCACCAATCACCTACTTCTGGCGCCGCGCCCCTCGCCCGCTCGGCCGGGTGTATTTGATGGGCCGTTTTTTTGGCTCGATCTTCGTGATACCGGTCCCGTTCTTGAGCTCGAGAATTTGATCGCGCAGTAATGCCGCCCGCTCATACTCCAGATTAGCAGCGGCCAATTGCATTTCTTCCTCCAGCTCACGAAGAACCTCGGTTAAATCGAGATCGGCGCCGGATTCGCGAACGACAGATTCCTCGAGCTGTCTGCCGCGGAGCATCGTGTGCAGGCTTTCTTGGACCGCGCGGCGAACGCTTTTGGGGGTGATCCCGTGCTGTTCGTTATATTCGGCTTGCTTGGCGCGCCGAAATTCGGTGATGGCAACCAACCGTTGGATGCTCTCCGTTAGGATATCGGCAAATAGGACGACCTCGCCATTTACGTGGCGAGCGGCTCGGCCCGCCGTCTGGATCAATGAAGTCTGGCTTCGGAGAAAGCCTTCTTTGTCAGCATCCAGGATACAAACCAGGCTAACCTCCGGTAAATCCAGGCCTTCTCGTAGGAGGTTGATGCCTACCAGGATGTCGAAATCGCCGGCCCGTAATGATCGAAGAATTTCTACGCGTTCGATCGCATCGATCTCGCTATGCAGATAGCGAACCTTGAGACCGACGTCCCTCAAGTAGTCCGTCAAATCTTCGGCCGTCCGCTTGGTCAGGGTCGTGATCAGCACCCGCTCGCCTATCTCGGAGCGACCCCGACACAGCTCGATGGTTTCATCGATTTGACTCTTCAACGGGCGAATCGTGATGCAAGGATCCAACAAACCGGTGGGACGAATAATCTGCTGCACGACGAGGCGCGACCCCGGGGTATGAACATCAAGCTGACCCGCCGCACGACCGGTCAGCACCGGTAATAAGACAGGCTCCGTTTCCTCTTGCCCAATGCGGTTGCGTACGTGCGGAATATAAGACGTATTTCCCACCACACTATTTTGGACCTCAAAGTCGGCCGGGGTTGCGCTGACGTAGAGCGCCTGGTTTGTCATCCCCATGAATTCCGGAAAATTCAGAGGCCGGTTATCCAAAGCGCTGGGCAAACGAAAGCCATACTCGACCAGGGTCGTCTTGCGGGATCGGTCACCTTCATACATTCCACCGATCTGCGGAATGGTGGCATGTGATTCGTCAACGATCAGAAAGAAATCTTTCGGGAAAAAGTCGAGCAACGTATAAGGGCGCGACCCTGGCTCGCGTCCACTCAAATGGCGGGAATAATTCTCGATGCCGCTGCAAAAGCCCATCTCCTGCATCATTTCCAAGTCGAACTCCGTCCGCATCTTAATTCGTTGGGCCTCAAGCAACTTGTGGTTGGCCTCAAACCAAACGATGCGTTCGTCGAGCTCTGTCCGGATCGCAGTCAGTGCTCGCCGCATCTTTTCATAGGGCGTGACGAATTGCTTGGCCGGGAAAAAAGTGTAGCGCTCGAGGGCCTCAATCGGTGAGCCGGTCAACGGGTCGAAACAGGTAATCAAATCGACTTCATCGCCGAAAAATTCGACGCGAATCGCTTCCTCGTCGGAGATAGCGGGATGGACTTCGACCACATCGCCACGCACGCGAAAATTGCCTCGAGTCAAGGCCAAGTCGTTCCGCTCGTACAGCATGTCGACGAGCTTGGCTAGAAAGAGCTCCCGAGATAACGGTTGGCCCTTGAACACGTTGCACACCATGTTCGCGAAATCCTCAGGCGACCCTAAGCCGTAAATACAGGAGACACTGGCTACTACCAGCACGTCACGCCGAGAGAGGAGGGAGCTCGTGGTGGACAAACGCAGCCGTTCGATCTCTTCATTGATCGATGAGTCTTTCTCGATGTAAGTATCGGTTCGGGGGATATACGCTTCGGGCTGATAGTAGTCGAAGTAGCTCACGAAATATTCGACCGCGTTCTGAGGGAAAAACTGTTTGAACTCACTGTAGAGCTGAGCTGCTAACGTCTTGTTGTGAGAGATAACTAAAGTCGGCCGATCCAAGGTCGCCACCACGTTCGCAGCCGTAAAAGTCTTGCCGGAACCTGTAACCCCTAAAAGTGTTTGGTGACGGTTGCCAGCCTGCAGCGAGCGAACCAATTGTTCGACCGCAGCCTCTTGATCGCCCTTAAGCGTGTACTCGGAAGAAAGTTGGAACGACATTTTCTTAAGTGAGAAGTGAGAGGTGAGAGGTGATTTCTGTCCCGAAGGGACTACAGGACTCAGGCTGGGGTTTTAACCCCAGGTTACGAATCCAAGAAGGCCCCGCCCCAAAGGGACGGCAGAGGGTCGTTAGCAATTTGCGCGTCGTTGAGCGAAGCAGGGAACGGATATCTTCCGCCCCTCCAGCATCCCCAACCTCGCGGTCGCGAGGTGCAATTCCGACTTGGCGCAGTACTCCAACACTCCCGCACTCCATCACTCCGCGTGGCCGGATTCGAGGACGAGGACGACGACGAGGACGAGAACGAAGCGCCTTGTGAGGGCGGGCCGTTTTTTGATCGGTACCCGGGGTTAAAACCCCGGGCTGAGTCCTCAAGTCCCTTCGGGACAAAGTCCGGGAAACCCGGATATCGTTCCCGGCGATCCCGGCGTTTCTACCCATACTTATCCTCGACCGTCACGGGATTACTCAATACCCCTATCTTCTCGATTTCGATTTCAACCACATCACCCGCCCGTAGATACCGAGGTGGATTCAGGTATGTACCTACTCCGCTGGGCGTCCCGGTCAAAATAACCGATCCGGCTAACAGGGTGGTGCTACCACTCAAAAACTGGATCAAAGTCGGCACGTCAAAGATTAGATCGCTGGTATTCGTATCCTGTCGTTTTTCTCCGTTCACTCGAGTTTGGAGATGCAGCTCGCCCGGGTTCGGGATTTCCTCTTTAGTGACCAGGACCGGCCCCATGGGGGCAAAGGTATCGAAGCTCTTTCCTCGACAAAATTGGCCTCCTCCGAATCTCTTCTGCCAATCTCTGGCCGAGACATCGTTCGCGATGGTGTAACCGAAAACAAAATCTAGGGCTTGGGCTTTGGTGGCGTTCTTGCAATCGCGCCCGATCACGACAGCTAACTCGCCTTCATAATCGACTTCTGTGCTGGGGAGATGGGTCGGAATAACGATTGGATCGCCAGGATGCGAGAGGCTGTTAGGGGCCTTTATAAAGAGTAGTGGACGTTCAGGAAGCTGGACCCCTTGTTCCGTGGCGTGACCCCGATAGTTGAGCCCAATACCGAGAATGACCCGGGGTTCGACCGGTGAAAGCAATTTTACCATCTTGGCTTCCCGGTCCGTCACTTCGAAGCTGTGAAACAGGTCGCCGGAAATATCGAGGCAGGTGCCGCTCTTCTGTTCTGCCGCGTGCCTAATGTTCCCATCCTGTGCCAGGTAGCGGACAATGCGCATTGGTTACCTTAGCGGTTCTAGGCACTAAGTTCAAAGTTCTAGGTTCAATGTTCGATCGCGTCGTCCGGACTCGCCAGAAGCTCGTCCGGAATAGCAAATAGCAGATAGCAAATAGCAAAGTCTCTGCAAGCCGATGGCAGAGAAAACTCCATCTGCTATCTGCTATTTTCTATTTGCTATTCCGGACGAGCTTTCGGCGAGTCCGGCACGCCACTTCTCACGACTTGGCCGTTGCCCACGCCTCTTCGGTGGTGGGCTTCGGGTCGTGACTCTGCGTGACGGGTGCGGCTTCGTGGGATCCGCTAGAAGTGGGAGTCACCTCGTGATGCTCCTGAGTGGGTTCTGCCTTGGACTCAGAAATCTCCAGGGATGCCGGTTCCTGTTCCACGATTGGTGTTGCTTCGGTCGGAACGTTTTCAGTGGCCTGAACTTCTTGCTCCTTAACCGGAGCGTGTTCTTCAACCGGGGCGTGCTCCCCGACTGGAGTGTGTTCATCAACCGGGGCGTGCTCCTCGAGCGGAGCGTGTTCTTTAACCGGGGCGTGCTTCCCGACTGGAGTGTGTTCATCAACCGGGGCGTGCTCCTCGAGCGGAGCGTGTTCTTTAACCGGGGCGTGCTCCCCGACCGGAGCGTGTTCTTCAACCGGGGCGTGCTCCTCGAGCGGAGCGTGTTCTTCAACCGGGGCGTGCTGCCCGATTGGAGTATGCTCGTCAACCGGGGCGTGCTCACCGAGCGGGGCATGCTCGACGGGCTCCTGGGCCGCGGCCTCGACATCGGGCGACGGTTCTTCGGTAATTGGGAGATCTGTAGCACCTTCGGTCTCGATCGGCTCCTCCACGGCGTCCTCTTGAGCTGTGCCCGGTTTCTCGATCGCTTTCGGTGGTAAAGGTAAATCGAGCGTTCCGTCAGCGAACTCAATCACATGGCCGGCCTTGGCTAACCAGAGCAAATCCGTCGGTAAGCTATTCCTTGCCTGTAGATACTCAGGTGAAGTCTCATCGGTGCTTTTCTCACCGATGAGCCGTTTCAGCACCTTCTCAGCTAGCTGTTTCCGAGTAATTCTGGGGTAAGATCGCAGGGTCGCGAGTATCGCCTCCAGGCCAGCCGATACTTTGGCTTGGTTGGGGTCAAAGAGTTGGGGCCGAATCGTTGAGATATACAGAATCCGCTTCTTGTGTTTGAAGACGTGCAATCCGGCTTGATTTAGGCCATGCCGAAGCGCACCCGCCATCTGGGCCGGGAACCGATTTTCCCGTTCCCGCGCTCTTCGAACGGCTGAAATGATCGAGCGGTCCGGCAGATGACGCGCTACATCACCCGATATCTCGACCGCCAAACAAGGTTTGATCAACTGGCCCAGGTGATAAGTCCGGAAATGCTGCTCCATTGCCGCTACGTTTTCAAAAGCGGCCGGATTCTCCTGATCCTTAGCCAAATAAGTAACGACTTTGCGCGCTTCTTCTTTCCACTGATTAACCAATGCCGGATCGCTGGTGATCTCGATACTGCGCCGGTACTCCTCAAAACTCATCCGGCGGCTAAAACGCTGTTCGTACAGAGCGCGAATTACCTTCTGAAAGGTATGATAATTGGTCGGTCCAAGCAGCCGCCCGGAAAGGCCGCACCGGGCTACGGAAGTGAAATTCCCCTTAATCGGCTCCTTCTCAATAATTTCGCTTGTATAAAAGTCATCTTTTTTCTCGTGAAAAGCGATCCGTTCCAGGGTGGACGTTTCCATGGCTACCGGACCGTCGTCGCCAAGTTGGTAGACCATGACCGCATCGTTCAAGGAGCGGATCCGGATTCGATGGCGCTCCGGCCGTTCCAGGAACATCCTGGCTAGACCGAATAAAGGATAAGCGGCATGCCCCTGCTTGATTTGTTGGATCACCTTCGAGAAGGCGCGTTCCTCTGGCAAAAAGTCGACCTGAACCGCTGCCGGTTCGACTTGATCCTGAACCGGTTCCTCTCTACCCGGGCGGAGTCCGTCGCTAAGTCTTTCCGGACGTGAGCCGGGGGCTGTGTCTCGGTTCGGTTGGCCTTGCGGCCGTGCCGGCCGCGCCTGCGGCGAGGCCGGTCGATTCGGAGCGCCGGTAGCGGGTCGATTCGGAGCGCCGCTATCCCGCCGAGGCGGAGTTCCGTCTCGCCGTTGCCGATTCTGGGGTGGCCGGCGCGGTCGATCGTCGCGTCGATCCCGGCGATCCCGTTGGCCTCGACCGTCGGTTTCTACGTTCGTGTAATCTGCGTAACGGTTTCCCGATTCCGATTCCTTGAGCCAATCGGGCGTTAAACGAAGATCGAGCGAGGGGATGGGATCCGCCATGGTCGGGATACAGGTAACAAGTTCAGGGTAAAAAGTAAACTACTCGCGAGCCGATTGCAGTCGATCAAAGAGGCGTCTAGAGTGGCGAATCCGGCCGATAGGTCAACATAAAAAGCGCGTTTGAGGTGTTTCTTAGGTTCGAAGAAATTAGTTGCTATTTAGTGCAATTATTTTAGTTGCCAACCTTAGGCTTCCTTATTAAGCGTAGCCCTCGTCTTAACCAAAAGAGAAGAAACCGCGACTTATGTCAGAGAAATCCATCGAAGAGAAAGTGAAGGAGATCATCGTCGAACAGCTCGGCGTGAATCCTGAACAGGTGACTCCTAACGCTTCTTTCATTGAGGACCTCGGCGCTGACTCGCTGGATACGGTAGAACTCGTAATGGCCTTCGAAGAAGAATTCTCCGTCGAAGTACCGGACGAAGATGCCGAGAAGCTCCAAACCGTCGGCGACGTGATCCGTTATATTGAGGAGCGAGCGAAGTAATTCCTTGGTCTCACTACTGGCCTCTTTGTGGGGCCAGTTCGCAGTTTCAACTCAGAATCTGCCCGGCCATCGCGGCCGGTTTGATCGTCCTGAACCGCCCCCGGGTTTTTTCCGCTATAAAGATTTTGCTCCCACGGAGCATGTTCTGGTCTGCGGAAAACCCTCGAAACCGAGGCGCAGGAACTTCTCCCTACCCGGCATTCTCGAGCACGAGCACGGCGGCTTGACTGAGCTCGCCGAAGTCCTGGCCGACGAAGCTTTTGCTTTTGGAGGCCGCCACCCGAACCGGCTTTGCGGAGTCAGGACGACGGCTCCGAGCACGATTTTTATGCCTTGCGTAAACCCCTTGTAAGGATGCCCAGAAGGGAAGAGATTTGTTCCACCTGAGAAATCGGCTACAGTTCTGGTCTTTTGCCGTCTATGCATAAAGGGGACGATCTTCAATACGCACTCGAGAATACTAAGGTCATCCATGCGCCCGACCGGCGGATCGAAACCTTCGGCGTCACCAGCTTCGATTTTTATTTGATAACGGAGCTTATGGATAGCGTAAACCAGATCCGAGTTCGTTCGGGTCGCATCCAGGCGGATCGGCCCCAGCTGGTGACTCCGGAAAACATGGCGAAATTGCTTCTGGACGGATTTGGTGAGGCGGCCAACCAATTCGCCCAGCTTTTGCAGGCGAGAAACGCAGCCTTCCTGAAGTACGGTTTTCAAATTCGGAAGGAAGGTGTTACCGAGCATATCCTTCATGATTCTTTGCCGGCAGTCGTGGATCGAGTAAATCAGGACGTTCCGGAAGGCCAACGAGGTGGCAGCGCTATCATCCAAGGGGTCGACGAAGGCTGGGAAATTTGTCTGTTAAAGTTCACTTTAGAATTGGTTGAACAATCAGCGCGAATTAATTGGTTTGATCTACGGCGGCGCGGTTTGCTGTAGTGCCCTGTCCGCGAAATAGCCTGATCAACTGAATGAGCTTGCTTTGGAAACTCGGGATTGTTTCCGGTTTGATTTTAATAGTCTTTGGTGGCGGCACCTTTGCGACCTATGAACTCTTTGTAAAGAAAGCCTCCCGGACAGCCAGCAATCGTAACGACGCAGTCGTTACTCCAACCCCTGACCCCGGAATCGCCCTATTGGAACAAGCAAAACAGTTGATCGCTAAAGGAGAAATCGAGGACGGCAAGCGTCTTCTGATTTCGATTTTTCAAAGTTTCCCAAAATCGACGAAAGCGGACGAGGCCAGAAAAACGGTTGGGGATATGAATATTCAGGACTTTTTCTCGCCCCAGGCCTCAGGGGATAAAAAGGAGTATGTGGTAGCGCGAGGGGATTCGATCGCCAAAATAGCGGCCAAGACGAAAGCCGCACCAGAGTTGATTTTCAAAGCGAACGGTCTCGATGGTTTGATGATCCAACCTGGTCAGAAATTCATTATTCCCAGTGGACAATTTACTCTTCAGATTTTTATGGAGGCCCAGGCGGTTGAGCTCCTTAATCACGGCCAATTTTTTCGATGGTATAAGGGTCTCGACGTTCATCTGCCGCCTAACATGAAACCCGGTCAATTGAAGGTCATAGGTAAGGAAGCCTGGTCCGGAGGGGCACGAGTATCTTTCGGCGAAAAGAAATTTCTCGGCAGCAGTCGCTGGGTCGTTCTTAGCCAAAACGGTGTCACTTTGTATTCTGAGACCGCCCCTAACACACCAAATGTCACGAAACCAAGATTCGGCATTCAGTTGGCTCCAGAAGATATGGAGGAGCTGTTCGCTCTTTTGCCAAAGGAAACAACGGTCACGGTTAGCAAATGAAAGCCCGACCTTTAGAGTTTGAGAAACCGATCGTTGACCTGGAAAGACAGCTGGAAGAGCTGAAGAAGCATTCCAAGCTGCAAGGAGTAGATTTGGAACACGAAGTCGCCGCAATGGAGCGCAAGATTGAGGCTACCCGTATGAAGATCTATGAAAATCTGAAGCCCTGGGAGCGAGTGCAGGTAGCCAGACACGAGAGGCGGCCTTTCGCCCTGGATTACCTCGATCTGGCTTTTACTGATTTCACCGAACTGCACGGTGACCGCCTATTTGGCGATGATCATGCGATGCCTTGTGGAATCGCTTCGTTGGGAAGTTACCGCTGCGTGATTGTGAGCCATCAAAAAGGCCGGGATACAAAAGAAAATATCCGCCGCAATTTCGGTAGCGCCCATCCTGAAGGTTACCGCAAGGCGCTTCGCATTATGCGCTTAGGCGCTAAATTTGGCCTGCCGATCGTTGCCCTGATCGACACGCCCGGCGCCTACCCGGGTGTCGGTGCAGAGGAACGGCACATTTCGGAATCGATTGCCGTTAATTTACGGGAAATGATGCTGTTGCCGGTCCCGATCGTCGCGGTCGTAATCGGGGAAGGGGGCTCCGGTGGCGCCTTAGGAATCGGGGTTGCAGACCGAGTCTTGATGCTGGAGAACGCCTATTACTCGGTTATCAGTCCGGAAGGGTGCGCAGCGATCCTTTGGAGGCACCGCAGCCACGCGCCGGAAGCTGCAGAAGCACTCAAGCTGACCGCCCGAGACTTAAAGGAGCTCAATGTGATCGACCACGTTATTGAGGAACCGATCGGTGGCGCGCATTTGAACCATGAAAAAGCGGCAGCTAATTTCAAAACCGCCGTGCTCCAGCAACTGGACGAGCTAAGTAAAAAGTCAAAGAAGCTCTTGCTAGAGGAGCGCTACCAGAAGTTCCGGGCCATAGGGCAGGTGCTGGAAGGGTAGGGAGAGGCCCCTGGGAAAAGGGGATTGGTGAAAGGTGATTGGTGATTCGGCCACCACTTTGGTGGGGCGAGGCTCCCGAAAGACCCAATGCCATTACCGGGGCAAATGGTTAAGTCGCCGCTGAACAGGTAACGTTAGGCCGAAAAGCGCGCCGAGCCGTGACCCGTGAAGTGCCACCTCCTGCATGCGGTTCTTCGGTGGGTCCACGGCGTAAACGGTAGCACGCGCGAACGGCTCGGCGCGATTCTAGGCCTAGCCTCCCTCTTCGGCGTCGAAACCCACTAAGCCCTGGTATTGCTCCTGGCTCTTTCAGGAGCCTCGCCCCACCAACTCCCCTAGCCCCCCGTTCCTTTCACCTTCGCAATAAACGCTGCCGCTGCTTTGCCGATAGCGTCGCCAACCATGGCCTCGGGGTGCACATGCTTGGGGATAAACCATGGCGAATAACCAACCAGATCGTGGAACACCAAGATCTGGCCGTCACAATCTTTCCCGGATCCAATGCCGATGGTTGGAATTTGGATCGAGCGGGTGATCTCATCTGCAACCTTCGGAGCGACTAACTCTAAAACCACCGCGAATGCGCCGGCGTCTTGGACAGCTTTGGCATCGTCCACTAATAGCTGGCTCTCCGCAGGCGTTTTACCTTTGATTCTATAACCGCCTTCTTCGCGAATACGCTGAGGCAGCATTCCGATATGCCCCATCACCGGCATACCTGCGCCGGCTATGGCTTTGATCTGTTCTACCCGGGTTGTGCCTCCTTCCAGCTTAACCGCGTGCGCGCCGGCGGAAATGAGCTTCTTGGCAGTGCCAACCGCTTCTGCGGGATCCCGATAAGTATCGATTGGCAGGTCCGCCACTAGCAGGGCGCGCTGGACGCCGCGGCTGACGGCGCGCAAATGGTGCAAGATATCTTCGAGCTGGACCCCGGTTGTATCCCGCAAGCCCAGGACAACCATGCCCATGGAATCTCCGACCAGCAGTACTTCAATCCCGGCTTCATCAAGGAGACGAGCCGTCGGATAGTCGTAAGCGGTTAAGGCCGTAATCCCTTGGCCTTTCGCTTTCCGGACGATGTCAGGCGTAATCCTATTCATTTACAAAGTTCCTCGGGAACCTTCGTCACTTCTTCCTCGGTTTTCAAACCCATCAGTAAATCGCCAATCGAACGGGTCTGCCCTGGCAACACTAACTTGGGTGCAACCTCGGCCAGCGGTTCCAGCACAAATCGCCTCTGCATGATTCGCGGGTGCGGGATGATGATTTCGGGACTGTTCAGTGTGAAATTGCCGAGATAGAGCAGGTCCAGATCGATAGTACGGGGAGCGTTACGAGGACGTTTTGAAGGGCGCCCAAGGTCTCGCTCGATCTCCAACAACGAATCCAAGAGAGCAATCGCGGGCCGGTCGTACTCAATTTCCATGACGGCATTCAAATACGAGCGAACGCCGGCAGCGCTGTCCACCGGACTGGTTTCATAAATCGAGGAGCACCGGATCGCAGCCGGATCCGAGCTAAGATTGGCAACCTTGAGATAAGCCGTTCTCAGGTGAGCCAATCGCTCGCCGACGTTGGAACCTAGGGCAATCCCTGCGCGCATAGGAGAGGAGCTAGGAATAGCCGCGAAAGGCACAAAAAACGCAAAAAAAAGACAGAATCAACAGAAGGTCACAAAGGCCGCAAAGGCCGCAAAGAGAGACAACCGATTGAGTAGGTTCATCTTAAATTCCGTCTTCGTGTCCTTCGTGATCTTCCGTGGAATCTTTTTTTTGTGCTTTTTGAGCCTTTTTGCGGCTATTCCTCCTATTCTTACCTCGTAGCTCCAAGCCCCAAGACGTCCTGCATATCATACATGCCCGGGTCCCGCCCAACGATCCACCTTGCTGCCTGGATTGCACCGCGAGCAAAAGTGTCGCGGCTGGAGGCTTTGTGGGTCAGCTCTAGCCGTTCGCCCAAGCCGGCAAATAACACAGTATGTTCGCCGATGATATCGCCGCCGCGTACAGCGTGCACCCCGATCTCGTCGCTGGGTCGTTCCCCAACCATCCCTTCACGTCCATGCCGGGTGTTCTTCTCGTAGCTCAACTGGCGAGCTGCGGCGATCAGCTCCGCCAGCCGTTTGGCCGTGCCGCTGGGAGCATCTTTCTTTAGCCGGTGATGTAACTCGACGATCTCCACGTCAAAATCTTTGCCTAGCTTGGCCGCAGCAGTTTCGGCCATCCAGAATAGGAGATTAACTCCCAAGCTGAAGTTCGGAGCAACCAGCACAGGGCAACTTTGTGACACTAGACGGAGAGCCTCGAATTGTTCTTGAGTGTGCCCCGTGGTGCCAACGACCAATGGGGTCCGATTTTCGGAACAAAGCCTGGCAACAGCAATCGTGGCGGCGGGCGTGGTTACATCGATCACGACGTCGGCTGACATAATCAGCTTGTCGACCGGATCCGGTCGAGTTGCGCCTTTGACCGCTAAATCTGCTTGGCTCTGGGCGACCTCAAGGATCACTTTCCCAAGTCGCCCTCCGGCGCCATGGACGAGGAGCCTGAGTTCCGCGGCTGGCGACTCCTCCGGCCCCGCACCTGTCGCGCCAGAGCGAAGCGGAGGCGGAAGCGAGGCGCGCTCCACGGGTGTCATATCAGCTTGCTAGCGGTCAGCGTCTTTTTGAGACGAATGAGATTTGCTTCATTCATCTCACAAAGCGGCAAACGATACTCGCTTTCGATCATTCCCATCAGATGAAGCGCCGCTTTTACCGGGATCGGGTTGGACTCGATGAAAAGGTCCTTAAAGATCGGATACCAACGCAGATGAAGATCTCGAGCCTCTTGCACCCGGCCGGCTGAAAAGGCGTTGACCATGTCGGCGATTTGTTTGGGGATAATGTTAGAGGCGACACTGACTACGCCGACGGCTCCTACCGCCATGAATGGGATGGTTAATGGGTCGTCTCCGGACAAGATGGTGAAGCTTGGTGGAAGAGCGTTCCGGAGCAGCGCAACTCGATCGCAACTACCCCCGGCTTCCTTAATCGCAACCACATTCGGGCATTCGCGCACCAGACGAACGCAAGTTTCGATCGCAATCTCACTGGCGGTCCGGCTCGGCACATTGTAAAGCATGACCGGCACGCTGGCTTGTTCGCTAATGGCTTTGAAATGCCGGTAAATTCCTTCTTGGGTCGGCTTATTGTAATAAGGACTCGCTAACAAAATCCCGTCCACTCCGAGCGCCGCTGCTCCCACCGATAGATCGATCGCTTCCCGGGTCGAATTTGATCCGGTGCCGGCGACGATTTTGCAGCGTTTAGCCGCCTGTTCCACGGCGATCTTGATCACCTGCAAATGTTCGTCGTTGTCTAACGTTGCCGCCTCTCCGGTCGACCCAACCGGCACAATGCCATCGACCCCGTTGTGGATCTGAAAGTCGATCAGTTTTCGAAATGCACCCTCGTCGATTGCACCATTTTTGAAGGGAGTAACGATGGCGGTGAAGGTGCCAGTGAACATGTTTCGTCTTCTACGGCAGATTTGCCCTCCTCTCAACCCGGAATAGCCGCAAAAGAACGCAAGGAACGCAAAAAAAGAATAGCCGCAAAAAGGCACAAAAAGCACAAAAAAGGGCCGACAGGGATCCAGTTCAGTACCAGGCGTTGACAAAAAGTTAGCCTAGTCGCTCCGTTGTGGTGAACTCGAGCGACTCCTCGAACTTCTTTTTTTTTGCGCTTTTTGTGCCTTTTTGCGGCTATTCCGGACTTTTGCGTTCTCTGCGTTCTTTTGCGGCTATTCCAACTCCTCAGACGAGCTTGATCTCGTCTGCCGGAAAGCTCGCCTCCCGCAACAGATGATCCCAGGGTGGTAAACTCCGCATCCGGGTACCGCTATTGAATGCGTCAGCTACAGACCGAAGCCTTTCCTGGAACAGCCGGGTCGTTTGCAGTTCTTCATCTCGAGCAAAGGGTAACTTATTGAACTCGGCCACATCTCGGTACCGGCGGACCATGTCGCTCGCGGTTTGTTCGTATCCGGACACGACTTCCGCCAGAATCGACGAGTCCAGCCGACAGCCCTCTTTTTCTAAATGGCTGAGGATGGACAAAGCGATATCGGTGACCATCCCGAGCAGACCCTCCGCTGGCCGTGCCGGATCGATACTTTGATGCCGGTGATGGTACCGCATCGCCAGATCCACTTGGCAGATCTCTTCCGGATCGATTAACCGGTAAGCCTCGCAGAGCCAGCCGATTTCCACGCCCCACCCGTTTTCGACGGACAAACTCGCCGCGACCCCGGTTGATAGGGCGCACTCACCCGCCAGCGGATAACGAAACGAATCGATAAAGTCGAGTAGCGGTAGATGACCGAGGGTGCGGACCAGAGCGCGCACCAGCGGAATCATGAAAAGCCGGGTGGCCCGGCCGTAGAGTTGCTCCTGTACCCGGCTATAGAAGCCCTTGCAGAACTCGTACTGCAATCTAGCCACTGGCACCGCTAAAGAGATTGGCAGGGAAGCGGTATAGTTTTGGATATCGCAGTCGTGAATGATCAAAGCCTGCAATTCAGTCTGGCTCAATGCAAAGCCGAGGCCGCTCCACAGGTTTAATCCTTTGCCAGGAACGGCGGGTAGATTGTGGTTCCCTAACCAGGATAGGAAGGTTGGTGAATCGTTCCATAGGACCGTGTGCGGGGCGCTGAGCTGGGACCAGAACTCAAGGATTTCGCCCAAGTCTGTTTCGGAGGATGAGCTGGGATTGCGCCCGGAGGCATCCCCGTTAGTGGAAATAATGACATGCTCGAAGCAGGCGAGCCGGTTGAGCGCCTTGATCATATCGATAAGCGCTTTGCTCCCGATGTCGCGAGCATGACAGGGCAATAGCAATCCAAGGCCGGCTTCATTCAGTTCTTCATCTTCGACCGACTCCGCTGGATTAAGCCTGTGAAGCGTGCTGATCAAACCATGTTGGAAAAAGTCGCTCATCTCCGTGGGGAGAATATAGGAGATGGGAGCTAGAATCTAGGAGCCAGGAGGCGCTGAGCGAATCGCAAATAGCAGAATGAGAAACGCCGAGAACGCTGGGAACGGCTCTCCAGCGGCGAAGCCGCGATCTCATGATAGCGTAGTCCGCCGGCTGCCGGATTGAAAAACGGCTCCGTAGGAGCCAGATCTTTATAGCTTTCACGCAAGCGCGCTTAACGGCGGTGTCTAACAATTAAGATGCCTATTTGCACTGGATTTGGGCACTGGGCCCCCAAAACCAACTCCGATTCACGAAAGTTTGGCTCGACTCCTAAAAGGCTAGACTTGTTAGATCGGGGTGTCATGAACCGGCGTTTGTTTTTGCTGCTCTTTCTCGCTCTCCTGGCGGTCTCTGCTCCTGCTCAGAACGAGATCGAAGGGCCCGTCGAGAGTTACGTTGCCCGGCTTAGCGCGAGAGATCACTTCAATAGCAACGGGCAAAGGCTGACTTCAGCGGCAGCAATCATTCGGCAAGACCGAGCGAACTTCTATGTTTATGGAATCCGTGACCCCGAAGACGAGTCCGATTCATTCTTCCAAAGCAAAGAGAACCGCGGTCTGCTTGAGAACTTGCTCGAGCACGGACGAACTACTCCGGGAGCAATTGCGCGGGTGGTGAACGGTACCCCTCTCATCCGGGTCGATGTATACCAGAACTTTATCACCGTCACGGTGATGTCGGATTGATTGATGAAGCGGGCTATCAGCTTGAGCATCTGCTCACTGGTTCTGGCCGGGGACTTGGCTTTGGCACAGTCCGATGCCGTACCGGAGGCAGTTGCTCTTTTTCTGCGCGGTTACCCGGCGACTCTGGTTGGGTTCAACAATAACCAGCTTCTATTCCGAGACGGTACCAAGCTAAAGTTCGACGACGGCCAAAAGAAAGATTTTAACGAACTCTTGGCCCACGCGACGCCTTTGAACCAGCTCGCACAAACGTATCCGATCGGACCTGATTCCTACCAGCCGCCCGAATACAACTATGATCCGGGTCGGTTCCGAAGCGCCGCGTTCTTTCGGGCGATGTACGGAAACAGCCCCAGGGAAGTCGAAGCTCATTTGGTAACCATTCCCTGGATGCCGGGTTCTGCTCACGCGACCGTTCGGATTACCTCGGTCAACGGTGTCGATCGAGCATTAGCAGCGGTGTCAGCCGAACTGGATCAGCTGCCAGAAGCAGAGAAAAAGTACGTCACCACCACGTCGGGCACATATAACTGGCGTCCAATCGCCGGTAGCGATCAACTTAGCGCTCACTCGTTCGGCATTGCGATCGATATTAACAGCCAATACTCGGACTACTGGCGTTGGGCCAAACCCAGCGCAGACGGTAAAATAGCCTATCGAAACCGGATACCCCATTCGATCGTCGAGATTTTTGAACGACACGGATTTATCTGGGGCGGCAAATGGTACCACTACGACACGATGCATTTCGAATACCGTCCCGAGCTCTTAGGGCAGAAATAGACGTATCGTCATTGCTCCGATAGCGCGGCAACGCCTGTTTTCGCGTCGCACTCGGAAAGTTTTCGAGAAACCTTCAATGGAACTGCAATTTCCGTAACCAAAGAATTTGCAACCAGTCGTTTTCAATCAACTCTGGTAAATCAGTGGTTTCAAGGCTGATTTACGGTGCTGATTCCGTGAACGTTCGCGCGATCTGTTCGGCGCGTGATTTTTGCGGGCTGCATCAACCCCTGAACAATTTATCATGAAAAAAGCTCGCATCATTGTTGACTCCGATTTTACCATCGCCGAAATCGATCGCCGCCTGTTTGGCGGATTCGTCGAGCATCTCGGGCGCTGTGTCTACACGGGAATCTTTGAACCGGGCCATCCGACGGCAGACAAGCACGGGTTTCGTTCGGATGTTCTTGAGCTCGTGCGCGAGTTAGGACCGACGATTATGCGATATCCCGGCGGGAATTTTCTCTCCGGCTATAATTGGGAAGACGGGGTTGGACCGCTTGAATCCAGGCCAGCCCGGCTGGATCTCGCTTGGGCGAGTACCGAGACCAACCAGTTCGGCACTAACGAATTTATAACCTGGTGCCGATTAGCCGGGATCGAACCAATGCTGGGCGTTAATTTGGGAACCCGCGGTCCGGAGGAAGCTCGCAATCTGGTCGAGTATTGCAATCATCCCGGTGGAACTCGGTTTAGCGACCTCCGCAAGAGTCATGGGTATGAATGGCCGCACGGAGTAAAGTTCTGGTGTCTGGGAAACGAGATGGATGGACCCTGGCAGATCTGCCAGAAAACTGCGGCTGAGTACGGCCGGGTGGCAACGGAAGCAGCGAAAGTAATGAAATGGGTGGACTCCACGATTCAACTGGCTGCTTGCGGATCATCGCACCGGGCCATGCCGACTTTCGGCGCCTGGGAATACGAGGTGATGGAACATACCTTCGATCAGGTCGATTTCCTATCGTTGCACATGTACTTCACTAACCCGCTTAATGACAGCTCCGAGTTCTTTGCCAACATGGACATCATGGACCGCTTCATTAAAGAGGCCGCGGCGGTTAGCGATGCGGTGGCGGCGAAACGGCGATCCTCAAAACGGATGATGCTTTCGTTCGATGAATGGAATGTCTGGTACAAAGCACGTTCGGAAGCCGATCATCAACAACCTGGATGGCCGCTGGCGCCGCGCTTAATCGAAGAGGTGTACGACCTCATGGACGCGTTGATGGTCGGCGGCGCTCTAATCACCTTGTTGAACAATGCGGATCGGGTGAAATGCGCTTGTCTGGCGCAGCTGGTGAATGTGATTGGCGCAATCAAGACTGAACCTGGCGGGCCGGCGTGGCGGCAAACGATCTTCCATCCGTTCAAACTTGCGGCGGAGCTAGCGCACGGCCGTGTGCTCCAGGCTAAGATTGAGGCTCCCCTGGCTAACACCAAAACCGCTGGGGAAGTCCCCGAGTTGGTGGTCAGCGCAGTCAACCACGCTGAGGCGCAAGGAGTGACGCTTTTCCTTTTGAATCGGAGCCCGGAAAGCGAAATTGAAGTGGCCGGGTTGCTCCGAGGATTCCCAGCGTTTCAAAAAGCGAATGGCCAACGAATCACCGGGAAAAATCTGCAACAGACGAACACGGCAACTGATCCTAATGCCGTCGTTCCTCAATCCCATCAGGATTTTTCCCTGCGTGACGATAGTTTCACGCTTCGAATACCGCCATTGTCGTGGGACGTATTGACCCTCAACTACAAGTGACGTTTCAGGACTGGGCGAAGCTTCGTTCTCCCGACTTTTCGGCGGGTGTAATGATAGAACCACAAGCTTCGTCGGGCAGGCTGTCCTCGTCGTCGTCCTCGTCCTCGAATCCTTGCGAGCGGAGTGTTGGAGTATAGCGCCTGCTGCGAATTGCCCGCGTAGCATGTTGAGGGTGCTCACAAGACGCTCCGTCCTCCTAAGGGACACGGGCTGATCGTAAGCCCACCGGCCTGGAGGGGAGCCGCTTTACAACATGGCAGCTCTATCGGTTTGTAGCAGGCGGCTCCCGGGAATGACTCAACGCAATGTTTTGCCCATCGCGTCTATTCCGTGCGGTGGATACAACGGCCATAGAACTGCCACACCTCGAGACGTTCCCGGGAGCCGCCTGCTTACCGACCCATAGAGCTGCCATCCTACAAAGCGGCTCCCCTCCAGGCGTTCGGGTCCGCTCACCACGTAGCGTGTTTGCAACCCGCCCGCTACGCGGCGTGCAATTCCGCGAGGCAACACTCCGATACTCCAGTACTCCAACACTCCGCTAGCCCAACCCGCTCGAGGACGAGGACGCGCACGAACGCCAAACGCCGAACGCCAAACGCCAAACGCGATGCGCCTTGTGAGGGTTCATCACCCGATGGTTTCACACGCTAAACTCCGAATGACCGTTCCGACCCGCCTGTAGGCATCTTCTGCACGTCGTCTAAGGAGAGAATCGATTCTCGTAGCCGGACGGTGTAAGGATGACGAGGTTCAGACAGGACTTGTCGCGCAGGTCCCGTCTCGACGACCTGACCTTTCTGCAGGATGAGTACACGATCGCTAATGTAGTAGGCAGTCGCCAGATCGTGAGTGATGTAAACGATCGATACTTTCAAGTCGTCACGGAGAGTCTTAAAGAGATTCACGATCGACATCCGAAGCGAGGCATCAACCATCGACACCGGCTCATCAGCGACAATGAGGGCCGGCGAAGATATCAGTGCCCGGGCGATGGCGGTCCGTTGAAGCTGGCCTCCCGATAGCTCATGCGGGAATCGGCCTTTTACTTCAGCCAACGATAATCCGACCTTTTTCAGTGCCTCATCGGCAGCGGCTTCGCGTCCCTCCCGGCTCCGGTGTCCGGCGAAGTAATAGGCGGAGGCGTACAAGTAACGATCGACCCGTTTTAGCGGATTGAAGGCTTCAGCTGGATTCTGAAAGATAGGCTGGACCTTTTGCATGAATTGCAAACGTTGACGCCTGCTGCGCAGCTTGGAGACGTCTGTTCCAAGAAAACGGATTACGCCGCCGCTTGGCGTCTCGGTATGTAGGATCATGCGCGCGAGAGTGGTCTTTCCGCTGCCCGATTCGCCGATAACGGCGAAGATCTCTGGTCGAGCCGCTTCCAGCGAAAAGCTAACGTCATCGACCGCCGCGAATTCTATCCGGCCAAGAAGTCCGCCTCGGGCATAGGTCCGCGTAACGTGCTCAACGGAAAGCAGCGGGTTCATGACAAATCACAAATGACAGATGACAAGTAGGCAGGGACGCTAGTGCGGTCAGGATGGCTGAAATTTGTCATTTGTCATCCTGTCATTTGTAATGGCCCGAGCTTCAGGCGAGGGCTTACAGCGTAGCAAGCGACCCGGCGCCCGGGGACAACGGTTATCAGCTCTGGATTGGTCTGGCGGCAAATATCTGTCGCCAGCGGGCAACGTGGATGGAAGCGACATCCGCTTGGCGGTTGGGCCAGGTTTGGCGGCGCGCCGTTTAGCGCCGTTTTTGGCGTGAGGTCACCGATCTGCGGGAGGCTTGCTACCAGATGCTGAGTATAGGGATGCATCGGATCCCGCAACACGTCGCCAGTGGGGCCTTCCTCTATCAATCGTCCCGCATACATAATCCCCAACCGGTTCGAGATATTGGCATGAACCGTCAGATCATGCGTAACGAAGATCATCGAAGAGCCCATCTCGCGTTGAGTTTCGAGAGTGAGCGCTAGCACATCCTTTTGGACGACAACGTCGAGCGCCGTAGTGGGTTCATCCGCGATAATAAACTCGGGCCGGCACACGGTAGCCAGGGCAATAGCCACTCGCTGCCGCATCCCGCCAGAAAGCTCGTGCGGAAAGGCAGTCAGTATCGACGGCGACAGATGCAGCCGCTCCAGACGCTGCTTCACGACGTCGAAAAATTCCGAGCGGCTAAGTCGCATGTGCGGAAAGGCAAAATCCTGGAATGATTCGCGGATCCGGCGAACTGGATTTAATACGTTCATCGAACCTTGGGGAATGAAGGAAAGCTGTTTCCAGCGGATATCAGCCAACGTCCTTTCGTCGAGATCATAAAGATCGCGCTCAAGAAAGCTGTATTTGATGGAGCCACCCAGCACCCGAAGCGGCGGCCGGATAGCTGCACCCACGGTTTTAATAAAGGTCGACTTTCCGCAACTCGACTCGCCGGCTATCCCGTAGATCTCATTTTTTTCGACCGATAAGGTGATATCGTCGACGGCTCGCACTTCGCGTCTGACGCCATAATAATCGGTCACATAGTACGCGCGGAGATTTTTGACTGATAAAGCAGCATCCATCCGCTTCAGACTCCCATTCGAGCTAGCCGGGTGCGCGGATCGATGAATTCGTTCATCGAGACGGAAAGCAGAAATAGTCCAATGAACGTCATGATCACAATTGCCACCGGAGCCAGCACCCACCACCAAATCCCTGCTACCATGGCGGTGTGCTGGTTTGCCCAATAAATCATCGTCCCGATGGTAGGTGTCTCGATATTAGTGAGGCCGATCACCGATAACGTTACTTCCAGGCCGATAGACCAATTGATGTTGTTCAGGGTCGTTGAAAAGACGATGGGTAAAACGTAAGGCAAGTGCTCTTCCAAAAGGATTTGGCGGGTGCTCATCCCGGAGAAGATGCTTTGCGTGGTGAATTCGCGGTTCCGTAAACTTAGTGCAACGGAGCGAATAAGGCGAGCGTCATAGGGCCAACCTAACGATGCCATGGCGAGGGCGAGCACTGCCCAAGACATGTGGTCATGCATCATAAAGTAAAACAAGGTCAGGATGGGGAAGAGCGGGATGACGACGAAAGTATCGTTGATCGACATCAATATGCGGTCGACCATGCCGCCCACATAACCTGACACCAATCCTACCACTAACGAAATCACTCGGCTGATAAGAGCGACGCTGATGCCAAATAGCAGGCTGTTCCGCATCGCGACCGCCACCTGCCAAAAAACGTCCTGACCACGCGAATTCGTCCCGAGCAGATGATCCCAGGATGGCGGTATGTCGGGAGGAACGACGTAGCTATCGAGCGGCGGATAGGGCGAAAAGAACGATGCCGCTACGATGCCCAGTACGATCAAGACGAGAATAGAGCCGACGGCGAACTCGCGATTGTGCCGGAAAAGGTCGCGGAGAACTTTGAGCATAGGGCTATCGGACTTTCACGCGTGGATCAAGTAACGGATAGAGGAGATCAATCGCAAAGACGGCGGCGGCGACGGCGATGATCGAGATCGAGGCGATGCCCAGAACGAGGCTATAGTCGCCGGAATTAACGCCGCGCACCAGCAAGGTTCCCAGCCCGGGGTAGCCGAATACCACTTCGGTGATGATGGCGCCATTAAAGATCCCGCCAAGTGAGAGGGCGAGCCCGGTTAGTTGCGGCGCCAGGGCGTTGCGCATCACGTATGAAGTCAGGATCCGGTGCCGATCAACGCCGGCGAGCTCGGCATAAACGACATAATCTTCGGAGACAATGTTTGACACCAGTGAGCGCATACCAACAAACCAGCCGCCAATAGTGATGAGTGCGAGTGAAAGGACCGGTAACAGAGAGTGCGTCACGATACTGCTGACGAAAGCAAACGTGAAGCCAGGCTGGACGTTCATCTCGAAGCCACCGCTGATCGGCAGGATCGGCCAAAGGTAGCCAAACAGGATCAGCACCACGAGAGACATGATATAACTCGGGATAGGTTGTAGCCCCGTGGCTACAATCCCAGCTGCCTTTAGTAACCGGCTTTTGCGATAATAACCGGCTAGTCCTCCCATGAAATTGCCGACGCACCACGCAATCAGCGTGGACGTAGAGAGCAATCCAACTGTCCAAGGCAGCGCCCGACCGATCATGGTTGAGACCGGCGTCGGAAAGGCCGAAATGGAAGGACCAAAATCACCGGTAGCGAGCCGCTTCCAGAAAGTCAGGTATTGCTGCCAGAGGGTTCCATCCAGTCCGTAGAGTTCTCGCAACGCCTTGCGCATGATCTCCACCGCTCGAGGATCGGATTGGCCGAACTGGGTCGCCGAACTGATCGCTTGTTCGACCGGATCGATTGGCGTGGCATGAGTCACGAAGAAAACGATGTTGATACCAACGAAGACGACCAAAACGAATTGCCCGAGTCGTCGAAGGAAGTACCAGAGGTAAGACCGCATTTGGGGTGGCGGGGTGGCGGGGTGGCGAGCTGGTTGGTGATTCGTCAGCGGTGAGAGATGGCTCGAAAGTAATCAGTAATCAGTGGGTCAGTAATCAGTAAGATCGTGAGATGTGGCGAGCTAACCTTTCAATTTGCGATGTGGTCACAGCCCCGCAACGGAGCCGGCGCTATTTTCCGTCACTGATCACTAATCACTGATTACTGACTACTGATTACTTCCTTGCCACCTCTCACCCGTTCCTAGTCAATACGTGACTACTTCTTGCCGCTGGGCTTCAACTTAATCATCATATATTTCGTATTGGCCCAGTTTGGCACAGGATCGGTATAGGGATCGGTTTCCGCGCTGGGGTAACCGGTCCAGTACGTAGTGTCCATGCAGGTGAATACATTGTAGGACATCAGGGGGATCATCGGCATTTCTTGTACGGCCAGCTTGATATATTCCTTACCGAGCTCTACGCCTTTCGGATCGTCGAATCCGATCGCGCGGACTTGCTCGATGATCTTGTCCAACTCCGGATTCGACCAGCGCTGCCAATTTCTTGGCGGCTGTCTTTCGCCGGCGGGCTTCACAAATTCCGAATGCCAACTGTCGAGGAAGAATGAAAGATCGGGGTGGCCGCCCCAGGTCTCGACACTCCAGGCCATCGCCGCCTCAAAATCACCAGATGCGACGCGGGGGAAGAAGTCGCTAGGATACGCTTGCGTTTTCGCGTCAATCCCGAACTGCCGCCATTCCTGAGTGATCATGGTTCCGGCGCGGGTCATCACTGGCCGTTGGTCGCCTTCTACTAGTAGCGTGATAGAGAAAGGCGTACCGTCGGGTTTCATCCATTTACCGCCGGTTTTCTTAAAGCCCGCTCGCTCGAGGAGCTCGGTTGCAACTTGCGGATTGGGCTTCCACCAGCCTCGACCGAAAGCGGCAGCAACTTCTTTCGGGTCTTTCGGAATCTTGTCGCCCATCGACGGCTTCAGCAGATTGGCGATCTGTTGCGCCACGGTCGGATCGTACGGCTTGTATTTCGACTTGCCGGTATCGATCTCGAAATTCTTCAGCCAATCTTCGAGGGGATCGAAGTAATATTTAGGATAGAGTCCGGTTGGAGGAACCGCGATCGCGGAAATCGTGGCTGCTCCGCGATAGGATGCCATGGACACGGCCTTGATATCAATTAGCAATGCGAGCGCCCAGCGCACATCCCGATTCTTGAACGCCTCGACGTCGTGATTGAAAATAACACCGGGTAAGGTCGGATCCGGGTGCGCGTAAGGGAAGCCCTTGAACCAGAAGCGAGACGATGGGGACTGCTTGGCCAAGGTAAACACTCCCTCCGGGGTGGTGTCATGGATTATGTCGAGCTGGTGGTTGAGCTGTAGAATCACTCGCTTGTCCGGAGGACCGGGATCGATATAGGCGACATATTTTGGCCCGGGCTGGCCGAAACGCCCGAGCGTGGTTCGTTGCCAGTCATCCCGTCGCTGCCAGATGTACCAGCCGCCGTTTGGATCAAAGCTTTTCAGTGTGTAGGGTCCCAGCGTAACCGGCGGGTTGAATTCAAACTTCGTTGGATCTGCCTGCTTCTCGAAGACGTGTTTAGGCATGATCCAGCAGGCGTTCCAGCGCACCGTAAAAAGCGAGTGAAATCGCGAATTCGCCCTTTTCAGCTTGAACACGACCGTGTTCTTGTCTGGAGCAGTTACTGAATCAACACTGGCCAGAAACCCGGGTCCCCAGGTAGTGGTCGGATTTTTCATCTGCGTTTCGACTGTGTACACGACGTCATCAGCGGTGAATTCCACTCCATCGCTCCAATAGATGCCGTCCCGGAGCTTCACTGTCATCTCGGTGAAATCGCTGTTGTAACTTGGCTTGTCGCTGGCCAACGAGTTGTCCCAGACGCCGTCAATGCCGGCATCGGGATCGATATACCAGAGCGTGTCCATACCGAGCTGCTGTAACCCGTTGGAGTTGCTACCGTGGTTTACAACCCAGATGTTGAACCACGTTGGATTAGTTATCCTACCTTCCGGGTTTTCAGCGATCAGAACTTCGTTTCGCGGTATGCCAGAAAGAAAGCTGGCTTGCGCAAACGCCTGCCCGGAAATGCTACCGGCGAGCAAGCTCGCGGTAAGACAGAATAGTGCTGCTTTCATTGGGGGGGCTATGCTGATTCAGGTTTATTTTGGGGGAAGAAAAAAACGGGAATCCCGCGAAAGCCCGATCATGCGACGGGCTCCGGGGTCCCGCTATCAATGCCAAGGGGACAACCGGGATCCTACTTGGCGGGGTGAGCAGTCACAACCTATCTAGAGCGCAGAAAAACCAGACGATTCCGACTATTGAGCGGCGACCAATTGGGTGGGCTCGAGCACTGTCCCTGACACTAGAAGCACCGCAAAAAAATGTTGGCGCTGGCCGTTCACCTCGCCATCGAACTTGGCTAGAAAATAAGGGGCCGGGGATTCGATAAGATCAACGCCGGTTAGAAAGACATCTCGGGCTCCATAGAAATCCTTCGCCCAAGTCAACGCGGCGACACCAGCTGCATGCTGCAGCTTCCCATGCAGGTCTTCGACCGGTGGTTGAGTTGTCACGTAGTCGTTCGGCAGATTGAAGACATACGTTACCGGAGCGCCGGTTTCGTTGATCATGTTGAATTGTAATACTGACTGACCTGCAGTGGCGATTGCCGCCCAGAATAGGCAGCCGAAAAGGACCAATCGTTTCATGTGATAGGTACGCACGCCGTTGGTTCGGAGGATTTACAGGGCCCGACAAAAGGCGCCCGCATAGCCAATCGTCCTCGTCCTCGTCCTCGAGAGCGGGTGTTGGGTGTTGCCCTGGGGCTCAGGTAAGTGCGATCCCGAAAGCTGCACGCCCTGGAGGGAGGCGCTTTGCAGGTCAGCAGCTCTATCGCCTGGCAGCAAGCGCCTCCCGGGAATGACCGCTGGCGCGCAATGTCTCGACGCGTAGCAGGGGGTCGCTGTTCCCCCAGGCATGACGCGTAGACCTAATTCAAGCCCGAATCTCCTGGAGGCACTCTTCGAGGACGAGGACGAGAACGATTCGCGCAGTGCGCGCCGCTAGAAACCACCAAATCAATTTGCGCCAAACCCAAATAGACTATATCCCTATGGAGAATAGAGTGTTTCTGAAGGAGTAGCCTGTAATGTCATCTAAGAATGTCGAGGAAATCAAGGCCGAAAGTCGTTCCCTGAGGGGTACGATCCAGGAGAGCTTGGGCGCGGACTCCAATCATTTTTCCGAGGACGAATACCAGCTGCTGAAATTCCACGGTACTTATCAACAGGACGACCGCGACGAGCGAGCTGCTCGAAAAGCGCAGAATCAAGACAAAGCCTGGAGCTTCATGGTGCGCTCGAAACTGCCAGGCGGAGATTTGAGCGCCGCGCAATATCTGGAGCACGACAGGATTGCGGGCGAGCTCGGAAACGGCACCCTTCGCATTACGACCCGTCAAGGTTTTCAAACGCACGGTGTCCTCAAGGGCGACCTGAAAGAATGTATTCACCGGATTAATGAGTCAGGCGTGACGACCTGGGGTGCGTGCGGCGATGTGGTCCGAAACACGATCGCTCCGGCTGCACCGATCGACGATCCTGCCCATCGCGATGCCCAGCGGTTGGCTAAAGAGATCAGCCAGGCGTTCCTGGCTCGGTCAACGGCTTACGCCGACATCTGGTTGAACGACGAGAAGCTGGCGGTAGGGACGAGCTCCGGCTCGTCCGAAACCGACGCCCAGGAAGAACCGATCTATGGGAAACAATATCTTCCGCGCAAGTTCAAAGTCGCCATCGCGATCCCTCCGCGAAATGACGTTGATGTTTACGCGAACGATCTCGGTTTTATTGCCCAGGTCGAAGGAGGCGAGATCCAAGGATATACTGTCGTGGTGGGTGGTGGCTTCGGCATGACCCACGGCAACCAGAATACTTATCCGGTCTTAGCCAAGCCTTTAGCTTACGTGCAACGCGAGCAAGTGATCCAAACTGCGGTTGCGGTTGTCACGGTGCAGCGCGATTTCGGTAATCGAACGGATCGAAAGCGCGCCCGGCTGAAATACCTGATCGACGAAAAAGGGATAGAGTGGTTCAGAGAAGAGGTGCAGGCTCGCCTGCCTTTCGCTCTCCAGGCTCCCAACCAGGTCCGATGGGACACGGTTAGCGATTTGTTGGGCTGGCATCGGCAGGGCGACGGCAAACTGTTCTGTGGCATTTGGATCCAAGAGGGAAGGATTAAGGACGCCGAAGGAGTGAACACGCGGAGCGCTTTTGCGAAGATTGCGCGAGAGTTCGGGTTTCCGGTTCGGCTAACCACCAATTGTAACTTGATCTTTTACAATATCGATCCCGCGCAAAAAGCGGCAGTTGATAAGATCCTGATTGAACATGGGATTCAGCGATCGGAAGATCTCACTCCGGTCCGGCAGTTAGCCCAAGCCTGCGTAGCATTGCCGACCTGTGGCCAGGCTTTGGCCGAAAGCGAAAGGGTCTTCCCCGGTGTTCTGGACAAGATCGAAGAGATTATGGCTGAGCTCGGACTCTCTGAAGAACCGATTTTGATCCGGATGACTGGCTGCCCCAACGGCTGTGCCCGACCTTATAACGCGGATATCTCGTTTGTTGGGCGGGCGCCTGGCAAATACGCGCTTTACGTGGGCGGCTCGATCACGGGAGAACGCTTGGTTGGCCTTCAGCGGAAGTCTGTAACTCTGGGAGAGATCCCGGATCGCGTACGCGATCTGCTTGAAGAGTTCGTTCGCGAACGTTTTGAGGGGGAAACTTTCACCGATTATTGGGGCAGGACCCACGTCAACGGACCGCGGCCCAAGCCGGAGCAATTCCATATCGAAGCGCGGCGCCCGGGGGAATTGGTGACAGCCGGGGAGTAGAGCTAACGATAGGGCGAATGGGCGACGCGGAGAATGGGCGACTCAAGCGTTCTGAAACAGGAGGCGCGAAGCGCTGAATAGACTTTAGCCTGGGCTGAGTCTGCGAGGCCTAGGTATGGATGCAAGTACAGCGACAAGCGCTGAAGGCGCGACAGAATGGGTTCATTGATTCTGCCAGCCTGATTGTCGGGCGGGGGCACCGTTCGATTCTTGCCGACTCCCGAAACAACGATCCGATTTCTTTCGCGCTTTCAGCGCTGGCCGTCTTTTGGCATCCCTACCTAGGCCTCGCAGACTCAGCCTAGGCTAAAGTCTTTTCAGCGCTTCGCGCCTTAGATCGTGGCCTCGGCCTTCTGGAGCCCGGCTCCACCAAGTTGGGGCCCGAAGTGGGACCCCTCCCATTTGACTTCCTTACCACTCACACGTAAGGGCACTCTCACTTATGGGACAGCAGAGCAACAAAGTCGAAAAGCGCCGCCGCCGCAGAGATTATCTTCAGAGAAAGAAAAACGCCGCGAAAGCCGCCAAGCGCTAACCATCGAACTCGCCTTAAGCTCGTTCGAATAGCCAATAGCCAATAGCCGATAGCCAATAAATTGATCATTGGCGAAGACGCGATTGGCTATTGGCTATCGGCTATTGGCTATGTGAGCGAGCCTAAGGCGAGTCTCACCACTCATGCCTAAGCCCGTTATCCTAATCATCCGCGACGGTTGGGGGATTAATCCCCATGGTAAAGACGGGGCGGAAGCCGACGGGAATGCGACTCTGCTCGCTCGAACGCCATTCCACGATCAACTCTATCAGACCTATCCGATGAGCCGGTTGAGCGCCAGCGGGATAGACGTCGGTCTGCCCGAAGGACAGATGGGCAACTCGGAGGTGGGGCATCTGAATCTCGGCGCTGGGCGGATTGTGTATCAGGACCTGACCCGCATTAACCAGGCGATCGAAGACGGAGAGCTAGATCGGAACCCGGTCGTAGCGGAAGCATTTTCCAAAGCGTCACAATCACGCTTACATTTCCTTGGGTTGGTTTCGGACGGAGGGGTTCACAGTCACCAGGACCACTTGATCGCCTTGGTTCAGGCTGCTGCTCGAGCTGGGGTCAAAGATATTCTAGTTCATGTGATCACTGATGGTCGCGATACTTCGCCGACTGGAGGCGCCGGCTATCTTGACATCGTTCAAAAGGGAATCCATGACACCGGCGCGAAGATCGCCACTGTGGTAGGCCGCTATTTCGCCATGGATCGCGATAAACGCTGGGACCGGACCAAACTCGCTTGGGACGCCATTGTCTGGGGGAAAGGCGAAGTCAGCCGTTCCGATGCGGTTGCCGCTGTTCGCAAACGATACGAGGCCGGTGAAACCGACGAATTTCTGCATCCATTGATTTTCGATCTGCCAGATCAACAGCGGATCCGTAATGGCGACGTCGTTTTCTTTTTCAATTTTCGCGCGGATCGAGCTCGTCAATTGTCCCGCGCTTTTCTATTCCCCGATTTTTCCGACTTCGATCGGGGAGCGTTTGTCCAAGTGCAGTACGTGACTCTGACGGAGTACGATGAGACCTATCAGTGTCCCGTCGTGTTTCATCCGCAATCGCTGGACGAGATTCTAGGAAAGGTGGTGAGCGATGCCGGTAAACGCCAGTTGCGGATCGCCGAGACGGAGAAATACCCTCACGTTACTTACTTCTTTAACGGAGGCGTCGAGACCCCGTTTGCAGGGGAAGATCGAGTGATCATCCCTTCGCCGAAAGTCGCGACTTACGATCTGAAGCCGGAAATGAGCGCTAGAGAAGTTACCGCCGAAGTCGTAAACCGGCTCAAAGACTATGACCTGGTCATACTGAATTTTGCTAACCCGGATATGGTCGGTCATACCGGAGTGGTTGAAGCCGGGATCGTGGCGGTGGAGACGATTGACGATTCTCTCAGTCAAGTGATCGAGGAAGTTCTCCGTTTAGATGGCAAAGCGTTAGTCACGGCTGATCACGGTAATTGCGAGTTGATGCTCAACCCGGACGGTTCGCCCAACACTGCTCATACCACCAACCTGGTTCACTTCCTTTATGTCGCTGCTGATGCCGAGCAATACAGCCTGAGTGACGGTATTCTGGCTGACGTGGCTCCAACGCTCTTGGAAATGCTCGGGCTGCCACAACCTGAAGCGATGACCGGCCATAGTTTGTTGACAAAAAAATAGATCTCGCCTGCGACAGCTCCTTTTTCCGACTCGCGAAGCGTCGCCCACCTCACGGTCTGATTTCTCGAGACGCTACTCTCGGGTCAGCCGGGGCGATGTCGGTAGTGAGGCATGGTTCGTCCTTGGAATCCGGTTTCGGTGCGTGCATTATAAGTCGCACGCAATGATTGAGCTGGCGATCAAGGTGTTTTCGGTCAATGTCGAGATACCGTTCCTAAAACCTCGAGTCTTCTCAAAAGAGCAAGTCGATAACATCGCAGCTTGGCTGACAAGTCCGGACACTGGATTTGCTTTGCGACCTGAGCAAGTTCACTTGCGCGCGGTCGATGTCGTTTTCGACTACCAGCTCAACGCCCAGTTTTTTGGCGGCAATGGCTTTTTCGCTTTTAATTCGCAGAAAGTGGTGTTTGCCGCACAAAACGCTAAGGGCAAGGCCGACGGAGATTTGTTGATCGAGGTCGTAAATCGATTTCTGCGGATGTTTGCTGTGCCTGAGAAGCTCATGGTGCTTTTCTCTGCAAATGCGCATGCCAAGACGGAATCGGTGTCGACACGGAACGATTACTTAAGTCGTTTTCGCTTTGATCAAAGGATTACCGGTCCCGGAATCGTCGGTTTTGTTCGCCTGGATGATTGGCCTGAAGACGTGAAGCTTCTCGTGGAGCCCTCGTTGGGATTCGATGATAGCTTATTTCTCGCTTGGACGACCAAGTTTTCTGTCGGCGACTTACCGGAGATTTCAGATAAGTTTATTGGGATTTTAGATTCGGTTGCGGAAGTTTATGGGCTTAAAATTAAACCGCTAGAATGAATAATTCTGTACTCCAGCAGACACCTTACGAGGTTGCCGAAGTCGGCTTTGGGTTCGAACCACTTTCTGAGCTCCAGCAAAGGGACCGATTCGACGTCGCAGTTCGGCTCAGGAACGTCCTACAACAATCGGAGGAAGACACTTTTGAGCCTCTTCGACGAGACAATTTTGGCACTGGCGTTTTCGCGTCGTTAGCGTCCTGGCCTGAGGCAGTTCGATTGCTACAACGTCCGCAGATACGCCCTGTCTCCAGGGGCTCTATTTTCGAGTTGGCGCCACTTGACCTTGGAACGATGTTGCGCTCCTCAGATCTGGATGACGACCTGCTCTCCGAAATGCTAGATGACGCACGGTTTTGACACCGGCTTTTTAGTTGCATTCGAAGTTGCGGCGCATCCTGACCATGGGCCAGCGCGAGATTGCCTGAACGAATGCTATTCAAACGGGGATGACTTTGCCTTGGCGCCTCAAGTCCTCGCAGAATTTGTTCATGTAGTGACCGATCAAACTCGGTTCAGTTCCCCGTTAACGGTTGAAGCGGCCCTCTGGCGAGCGCAAGCCTGGTGGACGGCAGCCGAGGTTAGGCAGGTTTTCCCGACTGCAAATGCTGTCACTACGTTTGTTGATTGGATGCATGCGCATCGACTGGGGCGGAAGCGCATCTTGGATACCTTGCTGGCAGCCACTTATTTCACGGCAGGAATAACCTCGCTAATGACCACCGATACTTTCGGTTTTCAGGTTTTCGGATTGTTTCAGATCGTTCGGCCGTGAAATGCGCAACTCCACGGGATCGTCAGCTTCGAAGCATCTACTTCGCCAGACTGGCCGAGAAAGCCAACCAGGCCCCGAAGCAAAAAAGGACAATACCTGTTACTTGTGACAGATGCCAGGTCTTTGGCGCGACCCGTTCCGATAATGCGAAGATAGCGAGTACGGCGATCCAGAGCAGATTCATTACCCCGACCGCGAATAGCAGCAGCATCAGGAGCCAGCAGCAAACCGTGCAGAACAGGCCGTGTTTCCAGCCCATGAGAAAAGCTCCGGCGCGCCCGTCCCGCCATTCGGTCATCAGGAAGGCCAAGGGCGACCGGCAATGAGTTAGGCAGGTTTTCTTTAGGGGCGTGAATTGGAAGACACCGGCCGCAATAAACATCGTGCCGCCAACGATCGAACTGTTGGCGGTCATCTGAGGCGTTAACAGCGCGGCGCCGTGCAAGACCCATTGGGCCAGCGCGGCGACGAGGCTGAAGAGTGTCCAGACCGTGAAGTAGCCTGCCGCGAAGAATGCTGTAGAAACATAGGGTTGGCCACGTTCAGCGCGGGTCCGTGCCACCTTCGAAAACAGAAGAACCAGTGGCGTGACCGCTGGGAGCATCATCGCCACCATCATCTCGGTCCACATCAGGACCAGCGGTGGCAGGGTTTGGGGTGACCAAGGTGACAAGTCAGGGCCGCCGATCATCATGGCTGCGCATTGGCAGACTCCGGTGACGGCGAATTGTTGCGCTTCGTGGGCAAGGTAAAACCAAGCTGCGCCAGCAATGCCGGCGAGCGCAAAACCAACCAGCAAACGATCTCGCTGCACTACAGACTGGATCGTCTTCTCCCACATAAACGTGGCCCGTAGTGGGGGCTTAATTGTGGTAGTGGACCTCAGTCACGAAACCGGCTTTGTTTGAATACTGAAAATTGATGGCGCCACTGCTAACGCGGACGTCCCGCACTGAAACGGCTTCTGCGCCATGAAAGATGAAACCGGTAGCGTGTTCAATGCGCACGGATTCGGGTTCTCCAGTAACCGGGTTTTTTATCGGCTCGAGATCAAATAGGAGGTACTCACCGACGCGGGCTCTACCGTTCCGACCATCCACCTGGAACTCAAAAGGAACAAAACGTGTCTCTTGAACCGTCGAAAATGTCGTCGCCAGAATCTCGAATGGAAGCCCTCCGAGCTTTCCGAAAGCGATGTTCTCTAACGCCTGGCGCTGCTCTTGGTTTGCTCGTTCGTCGATGAATATACTAACTGTGCCACCGCCTAAGTGGATTGCGTGCGGCCAATGCGCGGCGAACGACAAGCCAAGACCATCGAGTGGTACGTTGTCACATCGACCGGTTTTGATTCGCCACGCCCCTGTGCCTTCACAGAAGCCAGGTGTCGGCGGAGCGGAAAACTCGCACGGGCACCCGTAATCGCAATTGCAAGCCTGGAGATAATCTGCGTCGAAAACCCAGGACGGCAGTGCTGAAGTCGACATAATTTGGTCCTTTTTAAGTTCGGAAGACTATAGCACAAGGACCTGGCCCTCAGTCAATTGCAAACTGCACGACCGCCCGCGAGGTTCCTCCGCGCGGCGTAATTGCAACGCGGGCGCGCGGAGTTGAAAGTGCTTCTACGACCTCTAATCGCTAACCGCCTATGCCTGATGTCATCGAGCTCGGCAACGAGTCCTATATTCATGCCCGCCTCGCCGATATCCAGACCCGAGTCTTGATGCGCGGTGATCTGTTCGCAGTCTTTGACCGGTGCGCCGATCTCCGTCCACTCGGTTCTGGCGGACACGGTCTCTTCTACAACGAATCGAGGCATCTTTCGAAATCGGTGCTGCGCCTGGTGAACGGGCCGCTCGTATTGCTGAGTTCGATGGTTACAGAGGATAACGCTAAGCTTGGCGTCGATCTGACAAATCCCGATCTCGATCTTCCCGGCGGCCGTAAATTGCCGCCCCGGTCCCTCCATATTCAACGAACCAAGCTTCTCCTGCAAAATGAGTGCAAAGAAGAGATTCGAATTCGGAACTATAGTCTCCTGCCGATTTCGCTGGAGCTGGTCTTAGAGTTACAGGCTGATTTCGCTGACATATTTGAAGTCCGAGGGCATCAAAGAGAGAAACCCGGGCAATTGCTCGCCCCGGAGATAGATGAATCTTCTCTTACCTTCTCCTATCGCGGCCTGGACAAGATCCTGCGAAAAACCACCATCGCGTCGAGTGTAAAGCCGGCTGCGGTCGACCCTTCAGAAATGCGTTTCCGGGTCGAGCTCGAAGCACAAGAAGAAGAGGCATTCATCATAACGGTTTCCTGTTCTTCAGATGATGATCGGTTATTTTCCGAGAATCACGTCGGCGCCGGAACATCCGCGAGTGAGCCGACTGGACGAGATGGATCCGAAATCCGGACGTCGAACCAAAAGTTCAACGATTGGATTAACCGGTCTCGAGCGGATCTTGAGATGCTGATTACGTCCACGCCGGAGGGCTTATATCCTTATGCCGGCGTCCCCTGGTTCAGCACCGTATTCGGACGAGACGGAATCATTACCGCTTTAGAGTATCTCTGGGTCTGTCCCGCGGTTGCGAAAGGTGTTCTGCGATCTCTGGCCGCAACCCAGGCAACCGAGTTTTTGCCCCATCAGGATGCGGAGCCCGGGAAAATCCTTCATGAAGCTCGGAAGAGCGAGTTGGCTCGGATCGGTGAAGTGCCCTTCGGCCGGTATTATGGGAGCGCGGATTCGACACCATTGTTTTTATATTTAGCGGCCGCCTATTTTGAAAGAACCGGAGACCAAGAACTGATTCGGGCAATCTGGACCAATATCGAGCTAGCCCTGGAATGGATCGACCGGTTTGGAGACCGGGACGGTGACGGCTTCGTCGAATATGGTCGCCGGTCGCAAACCGGATTGATTCACCAGGGTTGGAAAGATTCTTCTGAATCCGTTTTTCACGCCGATGGCCGGCTGGCTGAGGGTCCCATCGCCATCTGCGAGCTGCAAGCTTACGTATACGCGGCGAAACAAGGGATTGCCGGTTTGGCGAAGAGCCTGGGCCAAACCAAGAAAGCCGAGATTCTGCAGGCTCAAGCTGAGTCCCTTCGACAACGATTTGAAGATGTATTTTGGTGTGACGACATTGGTTTCTACGCATTGGCGCTAGATAAAGATAAGCGCCCATGCCGGGTACGGAGTTCAAACGCAGGTCATTGTCTTTTCACCGGGATCGCCCAACCGGAACGGGCTCAGAAACTGATCAGCGCTCTCTCTGAAGCAAGCTTCTTTTCGGGGTGGGGTGTTCGCACGATTGCCAGCACCGAAAAACGTTACAACCCAATGTCGTATCATAACGGTTCCGTGTGGCCGCACGATAACGCGTTGATCGGGTTCGGCTGCGTGCAGCTACCAGACAAGGAGCTCGCTTGCCAGATTTTGTCAGGTCTATTTGATGCCTCTATTTTTCTACCTCGTCTACCTGAGCTGTTTTGCGGTTTCTCCAGACAGTCAGGAAGAGGGCCTACGCTTTACCCGACGGCTTGTTCTCCACAAGCCTGGGCAGCGGGCGCAGTTTTTCTTCTTTTGCAAGCGTGTCTCGGCCTGACTATTCGGGCATCGGAGGCCACCATCTATTTCTTCTATCCAAGGCTACCCAAAGCGTTACCAGAAGTTAGTATCCGGGACCTTAGAGTCGGCCAGAGCTCCGTCGATTTGGAGTTAGTCAGGTCCGGAGAAAGCGTTACCATCAATCCGGTTCGCAGGGTGGGTGACCTCAAGGTGGTGATGATTACTTGAGGGTTGTTTGGTGCGGGCGTCTGCGGATTTGTCCCGTAGTTGTCTTTGTACACGACCCTTGGCCAAAACGGGACGGTCGTCGTCTTTGCGCTTCCCACGCACTTTGTACCCGGCTATTTTCGTTCAGTCCCTTGAAAGGGCAACCTTGCCCTAGCGGGGGCCAGAACCCAAAGACTGCTAAGGACCGTGACCACAAAACGCCTATTATTGTTTCTGCTACTAATATTTTTTGCTCAGCGATTGCTCGGACAGACCGATAAGAAGAGTATTACGAGCTGGGCACCTTCGAGCGGGAAGGTTGGTTTTGAGTCGACCGCGTACCTGCCGAGAGGCGCAGAAATCCGAATCCTGGTGGTTAAAATAGGGCATTCGAGAGGCGAAGTCGTAATCTATCCCGAAACCTCGGATTACCAAGTCGGTCCCGCTGCCCGGTGGCCTTTTGTCAACGAATCTCAAGTCTTGGTGTTCCACATTTCACAGCACCCAGGAAACCGTTTTTTGATCCAAGCAGGAACTCCGAATGCCTATCTGAACCCAGGCTCTTGCACAAGGCATGGCAACTACGACCAGTTGACCTTTGAGAAGGGTTGGGTGCTCAATGTCAAGGTTCAGCATGAATTCTAGCGCGCCTTTGACAGACGACGTGTTGCCTTTAGAACGAAGGAACTACCGCGCATGGATTCGAACCATGAATAACGCCTCCAAAGGGCGTGATCTACAGAGGAAAATCTTAAATTACGACATATGTACGACCTTTTGGCTGGACTAGTTCACTAACCCATGGGTTACTAGTGCCCACCCATGGGCTTTCGATACCACCGCCGGATTAAGATACTGCCGGGCGTACACGTAAACCTTTCGAAAAAGGGATTCTCTTCGATTTCGATAGGCGAGCCGGGCGCAACCGCGAACCTCAGCCGGCGAGGCGTTAAAGACACGTTCAGCTTGCCGGGGTCTGGGCTTTCGTATCAAACCAAAACGACGCCATGGCACCGCCGGACTTCAACGCATGGTTTCGGTTGCCTACTTCTGCTTGTTGCCGGCGCCGCGATTCTTTGGTGGTTGACCCATTGAATTCTTGCTGAACGCACGCGCCGGATCAGAGCAGTCGGTGCGTCCGAATTACGAATTGAGTAGTTCGCAATAGATCAACTGAATAATGCCCTGCCTTACAAACGCGATCTGCCCCTGTAATACGACGTGGGTTCCTTTGTCTAAATCCGAGAGTATATCGGTCCAAGGACTTCCGCTGAAATGGGTCCAAACATGACCCAGGACTGCAGGGTAATTGTGGTTCTTGAGCCTAAGCGATCCGTCAGAGTAGTTTTCCAGAGGCCCTTCGATTCTCATCCACTTTCCTATAAAGGGGGCAATTTGCTTCTGGGCTTGTGCATCCGTCTTCCCGTCGAAAAAAGCTCGCAACTTCGCGGGAGTAGTTTCGACGATGTCGGGGTCCAGCCGCGGTGGCCCTTCTCCAGAGCGGGCGCGGTTCATCTCGGCGTAGAAGTTGTTACGCCGTTTTTTAAGCTCATTTTCGCTATATTGGGTCCCGACAGGGTGGCGAGGATTGTAGCTAGCTACATAACTATGGCAGTTCCGGCAAAGAGGAATACAGTTGTCGAAGGAGTTATCACCGCCATCTGCTTCTTGAACGATATGGTGACATTCAACCGCAATGTGCACATGTTCCTCGCAAAGGCAGCACCTTCGCTTACAAGCCACCAGCGCGGTCTCTTTAATGTTGGGCGGAAATGGCATCTCTCATTGTACCCCTGGTTACGAATCCTGCCATCGAACAGAAAACGCCGCTCGTCGAGAACGCCAACGAGCGGCGCTTTTGCTTTGTGAGGGTAAAACTTTATGTCACTGCGGCGCGCGAACTATCCGAATTGGCTCTATCAAGCTTCTTCAGAAAATCCTCGTTGTTCTTGTCTAATGCGGATTTCACCGCGCCGTTTACGTCTTGTTGTTTCTGAACCGTGACGTTGACGGTCGGGCTGTAATTAACATTCGGGCTGATGGTGGTATTCTGCGAAGTCTTTTGCGGCAGATAATTTCCTATCCCTTGCCGGCGCTTCTGCTTGTCTAGCGTGTCCCAGCTTGAGCCGGCCTTATTCTTGTTGTTCTCTATATCGGTCGGCTTTATGCCTTGGTCCGCCTTCAGCTTGGGCATTTGGTCGGCTAACCAAAGCGTTCCCAACACACCGGCGCCAAGTCCGGTAAAACCTAACGCCCTAGACAACCCACCGCCAGCGCTGGCCGTGCTGGTTGCTGAATCCAGGGATTGAAGAAGTAAGCGTTTAGTGACTATCTCGCCTAGCGCCTGCGAAACTCCTTTCAGCGACGACAAGAGAATACTTCCGGCCGGCGACTTGAGCGCAAAGAAGGAAATAATCCCGGCTTCGGCAAGCTTGCGGTTTTTGTCGATGAAATCAAAAGCTGACTCTACTTTCTTCAAACCGTTCTTGATGAAGTCCGCCGCTTGGTTGAATTTCGCGTCACCTTCCGGCGTAAGAATCGTCATCATGTCGCCGGTCGCCGGATTCTCGACCTGCTTGAACAGCTTGCCGAAATCCAATCCGCCGAAAAGCCTTTTGCTTATGTGACCAAAGAGCGATTGAAACCCGGTATCTATTCCTAATGACGAAATCTTACTTTTGAAAACATCGACCAAGCTGCCGGCGGTTTGAAACGCATTTTTAACCCCGCCAATGGCGTTCGACGGATCGCCGAACATGCTCATAAACGCGCTAGACGTTTTGGTAGTTAACGTAGTCCATCCTATATCAAGCTCGTTAAACAGACCGCCGTAGGTGTTGAGCAACTCCTTGCGTTCAGTCTGCGCTTGCGCCAGGCGGAACTTTGAGGACTTCTGCCACATCTCCAGCGAGTGACCGGCCTTCCCCTCAAGAAAGCCCTCCATGATGGTTATCCGCTTGTCGAGGTTTGTTTCTTTCTTGAAAGCCTTTACCTGCTCTGTGGTTAGTCCGAGTTCCTTTCTGAACTTCCCGACTGCGCCCGACTTGATCGCCGCGCTAACCTTAGTGAATACGTCGGCAATGCCTTCCTTAGACGTGTCGCCGGTCTGTAGTGCGAGGTCTTCAATCCCTAGACTTAACTTCTTGGCTGCTTCGGCGTGACCACCGAATGCCGCCATCTTAGACATGCCAGAAAGCCAATTAGCGGCGTCGATGCCGGTAGCCTTCTGCATTGACTCCGCTAGCTCGGTGAACGCTTCCTTTTGCTCCTGTATCGCCGCCGAACCCCGCTTGGCTACTGACGGCATATTCATTAGCGCCGCCATTAGGGCATTCGTGGATTTAGCTATCCCCTCCTCTCGAAAGGTGTCTATTGCCTGAGTCCAAAAGTCAGTTGCGGACTTGATACCAATCAGTGCAACGCCAAGACCGGCGATCTTGGTAAGCAACCCGTGCGCGGCGCCCTCGGCCGATTTGAACCCCTTAGATAATTCACTCGTCGCCTTCTTGCCAGTCTCGCCGATCTTGCTTAGCCCGCTTGTTGCCTTGCTGAAAGCAGATAGAAGCGTAGACGACACCTTGCCGCCTAGTTCAATACTACTAGAAAATATCGCGCCCTTAGCCATGTTAAATTACCTTTTTAACCAGCCTTACAATTGACTCACCGTAGACTGACCAAATGATTTCGGGCTCGGTAACGGTCGCCACAAGCACACCGTTGCGCCATAAGTTTGCGATATAACCGCTTGTGAACAGAATCACCGCCCAGGCTACTCTAAGCATGTTTCGCAACGGAACCGGACTAGCTAACAGAATTGAAGGCATAAAAATAGTTCCCACCGAAATAACCGCTCGGTAGGCACACGGGAAACGCCGTTACACGCCACGGACGCGGGCGCCACATGACAGAACACTAACTCTAACAAGAAATTATTTAGATGGAGCGGGACGACCATGTGCCTTTTGCCATGCCTTCCGGTGAATATCCGACCGCATATAGAACGGCTTTTTTTGCTGGTCGGGTGTCAGGTTTTCTTCAGCACGTTGCAACGGCGTATTTACTCTCGCTTGCGCCGGCGTGGCACTCGTTGCCATTATGGCGGCGCGCAACGAACCGAGTGCCTTGGTAACCATAAGCATCGAGCCTTTGATTTGGTCTAGCTCCTCGCTGATTGCTGCGAGCCTTGCTGCCTTTTGTCCTCGCGGGGTCTTTGCGTGCGCCGCGGCATTAATGGCGTCGATAGCCGATTTGCTGTTAATTGTACTCATAAACTGTGCTGCGGGATGCCTAGCGTTTTGGCTAGTTCGGCATTTCGGCTTTCAAACTTTTTGATCTTGTCGGCTACTAACTTTCGATGCTTCTCAAGAATTGGTCGCCGTATTTCGCGAGTCGAAATCGCCGCGCCCAGTTGCGCCAGGTAGTTCTGATCGATTCCGCCCTTAACAACCGATGCTTCGAAGACGCTCGAGAACGCCGCGTCTAAACCGTCAAGCTCTGCTAGAGCGTTGCCGTATGCGGAAAAGTCAGCCCTTAACGCCTGGACTTTCTCGGGAATGGCATCGAATTCGCCGTACAACGCTTTCGCGCGTGATCGCTCCGCTTGAATGTTTTTATCAAGGCTAGCTTTTTGTGCTTCAAGCGAAGAAATCGAACGGTCAAATTCGCTGCTTAGCTCCCGGCTAGCTTCGGTTTCGATCTTCGCCGAATACTCGTTAGACTGGTCAACTGACATCACCGCAATCGCCGGTGGATGCTTATCTCTAAACGCGTTAGCCGCCTGGGTCACGAAGTTGACCGCAGAGTTATTATCGTTCGACGGCTTTCTGTTTTTCCAAGCTAGCTCAAGTTCGGCCGCTCCGAATGCACTCCCGGCCGAATTTCTGCGGACCTGGGCTAATACTTCTTCCTTACCGACTGTGTTCTGTGTCATAAGATTTTTGTTGTTTCTTCAGCGGCGCGGTTAGATTTGCGGCAGGGTAGGATTCGCAGTGTTGTAGGCCGTAATGCGAGCTTGAACTTCCCTCAGAGCGTGGCACAAGTCTTCGATTTGCGTGGTGTTTTGAATGTACGTAGTACTGCCGAGTGTGGTGATGATATCGGCCGGGATTTGATATTGAAACGGTTGCGCCGCCATAGATTAACTTTCTTTTTGTTCGAGATTAGTTGCTACCGGAACCTGGAAGAGTGGGACGACAGCGCCGCCGAGAAACAACTCGGCAACCGGACTAGCGTTCTTCACGAGCGAGTGATCGCGACTAATGCCGAGTAGTAGCGCCAATTGTGTTCGCGTCATCAACCTTGGTAGTTCCATCTTCACTTGTGCGGCTCATGTCAATTTGGGGGAGTAAAAACGAGAACGGTCGCAAACCCGGAAGCCTGCGAACCGTCTCGCCTATTGAGCAACGATGAGCCGGAGCCGCGTCAATCAATCGTCAATAGCCAGCCTGCCGAGTCGCGAGCTACCTTGGTAAGCGCCGCTGCCGCGTCTGGGTATGTCTCGCGCAAGGCAAGGAAAGCGTTCACGATTGCCTGAATTTCGGATTCATAAAACCGGGCGTCGTCGTTCCGGTCGTCGTCTTCGGCTGTATCTGGTTCCGTCGTAATCTTTGGAGCGGTTGCCGTCGTGGTCCGCCGGTTGTTCTTGCTGACGCCAGTGCGTGAGCGAAGTCGCATTCTGAACAGGTCCATTGCCGGCGAGTCATCAAGCGGGGCGCCCATTCGTTTCCAGCGTTTCAATGTCGCCTTACTGCAACCGTACCTTTCGATGTAGACCGAATTTTGGTGCTTGTACGTCATGGCTCATGAGCCTAGTCAACGTTCGCACGAGCTTTTTCACGAGTTATTGACTATCAAGTCACTAACGCCGGCGGCTTTACGTTCGATTCACCCTTATGACCGCACGCACCACGAGGTATTTACAGATTCCCACACGTTCGAAAAGCGCGGTCGCGCCGCGTCGCAGGTAATGGCTCGCGCGAATAGATTCCTTAGCCGGGGGGGTGGGTATCGGGTCGTTGATTCGATTGCTTTTGAATTACGTCACCGGAAATTCATAGAATCGGTTTGCGCGCGTTTTGTGTGCCGACCGCTACCATGACCTTGCCGAGAACGTGCTCGCCTGTCCTTTGCGCCGCGCCTTAACGCCGTGGAGCTTCTAGCCGCTAACCATTGACCGCCCAACGATGACGAGCCGGAACGATGCGCCCGCGCACTACTGGTTTCTTTGATACCTTCCACCATCCCGGTTGCCTGCTTTGCATTCGTTGAAGGAACTGCCGCCGTTTCGCGCTCACCCTACACTTGAACGCTCGTTCCCTGGTGAACGTCGAAGGCGACTCTGAAACCAACACGAACACGGCGGATATTGATTCGCTCGACCACAACGGATCTTCGCGGCTTGGCGTTACTAGCCTTGCATCAGGTTCGCCCAACAAATCGGCTACCCTGTGCCGTTGAATGTCGCCGCTGACCATTTCACGAATCCGCTTGGTTATTCCGTTGGCGGTCCAGAACGTTAACGGCTCATCCGGTGCAGGGAATGGCAAACCGGCTCTTATCGCCAAAACTCGACTAACACGCCAAAGCCGGACTTCACGAGGTCCATTCTGGAGTTCTGCGCATGGTTCGCCGAGCAATCGCTGGGCTTTCGCTTTTTTCACGCCTAGCAGCATCGCGGCATATTCCGATGAGCATAGTTCGCGAATCTCCATTCAATGCTGTCGGCGTGTCTACTGCCTGCCTGCCGGTGAAAAAAGAACGTGCCTGCCTGCTAAAGGCCGGCTGCTTCGCATCTCTCGGTCCTTCCCGGTCGGGCCTTTGAATTTGGCCCGAGTTCAGGGAAGGATGAGCGGAGCGAAAGCAGAGATGCGAAGTTGCGGTAGTGCGGTAGTGACTTGCGGTAGTACTTTTAATCCAACAAGCGACCGTCAACCCGCTTAAATACTAGATCTACGGACCACTTGCGGTAGTTACGGTAGTTCAGCGTAAAATTTCTCTAAATTCCTGTGCTATACGCTCAACCTCTACCGTCTACTACTCTTCTATATCAACTTTTTACTTTCAACTACCGCAACTACCGCAAATATTCTTAAGTCATTGATATCTAGAGGTTTAATTTGCGGATGTTGACCTCTAAAGACTACCGGCGGAAGTACCGCGAGCTACCGCTATTTGATCGGTGCCAGTGTCGGTTGAATCCAGTATCTCGCGACTTTTTGAGCTAGACGATTCGAGAAGGTGTGAGATTCGATACGGTTGAGTAATTGAAGGTTGAGCGATTGAACTCTTATTTTCAGAGCGAAAACTTCTCTTTTCTCTATTCCGCTTCGCTCCATTCTTCTCGGTTTGGCTTCCTTAAAAGGGCCACCGAGAAGACCGAGAACGAGAAGCATTCGCAGTTTAGCAGGCAGTCTCTTTCCTTAAAAGTAGGCAGGCAGCAAATCGGGGTCGCCGACGTGCTGCCGTAGGTGGATGTTTCCGCCGGTGCTACTTGGTCGGCGGTTTGATGGTGAACACGTTCTGTTTTAGGTGCGTGTCGTACTTCACTGCCACCCTATCGGTTCGATGTTCAGCCAGCTTCTTGAGATACGAGACGGGCTGCTTGTGACTGGACAACAGTTTCGCCGCCTCTTCGTGGACGGAGCATTTCTTTTCCTTCAAGATGGCGGCCATCTCCATTGCCTTGCCGGTCCATTCCTTCTTTCCTGTGGTGGTAAAGAATTGACTCGGAACGGAGTCGATTAACTCAAGCAAATAGTGTTCTGGCGTCGCCTCTTCAAGGGCGCGAACAATCTCCGGGTGATGCCAAGCACGAACGCCAAAACGATCGTCCTTGAGTGCTTCGGGAATCCTGAACTCGTGCATTACGTAGTGAAGGAAAGCCGGAAGCTCCGACTTGATTCGATGAGCAAACGCAACTCGGCTTTCGCTTGAGTACGTGTCGAAGTTCGGACGAGCACCGTTACCAACCTTAAAGAGCATGATTTTATCGGCTAGGTGACTGTCCATAGGCGGGAGGATCATTAGGCAATCGGGGTCGTCGTTGAGGCTTATGGTGACGCGGTGAAACGGAGCGGCGACGACGGCCTGCTTATGCTTAGGCTCGAAACGACCCTCCTCGTTTACCGTCTGTTGTTTTAACGCTTCGCCAAACAACCGCCTTGATGCAATGTCGGTGTGTGCGTTGTCGTCCTCTATCTGAAGGTGCTCGGCGCCTAGTAAGTCACCGTTGAACCGGGTCGCGCCCGCCATGTACTGATATGGCCGAGCCATTCTGCCGCCTAACAATGGAGTCACAAGATGGGTTTGGAAGAACGACTTGAAGGAGTCGCGGCTTCCGGCAAGCGCGATCGCCTGGCCCGGTCGTCTATCTCTATTGTGGAGCGCCCAGCAAGCAACGTTGAACCAACCTAGAACGTAGGGCAATTGTTCCTTGCCGAACATGTAGTCAAGAAGCTGACTAATAGTCGGGAAGCTTCCTTGCTTCGAAGTGATTAACCTCGCGCCTTCAGTAATCAGAACTTGCTGACCACCGATCACTTGACGACCAATGGAGTAACCGGCAATAGCGCCAGCGAACGCCACAGATTGCCTGTCGAATATCTCGTCAAGGTCCGGCTCGGGTGAGTAGTCTTTTGCTAGCGGTGACCAATACTCGGTTTTCAGCCGCCGCTTGGCTTGCGCATCACTGGCCTTTTGCCAACCCGACGAGACGCGAACCCAATAAGAGCCGGACCCGCTATCGAAAGCCATGTCTCGACGGAAGTCGAAGGCAAGCTTGACGGGTTCCTTTACTAGCTCAATTGGCAGCGCCCTTAATTTCTCTTCCGCTTTCGTGGCGTACGTGAACTCAAATCCTAAATCGACGTAACCGGCCGGCCGGTTCTCGATGGTTCGTCTGAAATCTATTTCGGCCTCGTCTTCTAGAACGCCGTTGACATCATCTAACAATTGGTTATCTAACATTTGCTTTTATATAGTTGTGAAACCCGGGCGGCTTGGCGGTCAGCTCGGGTTTCGTGTTTTTAGGGCGCATCAGTAGGTTGTTAGTTCTGAGGGGAGAAAAGTTTATTCAATTCCCGAGAGATCCCGGAACCACTTTTCGACGACCGATTTCCTAAAGTTCCACGGACACCCTTTTATGTTCAGAGGGCGGTAAGCTCCTGGAATAATTCGCCTTCGCACCAATCGCGAAATCTTATCATGACTCCATCCGCTAAGCTCCGAGAGCCACCGGACATCCCCAACGTGTGAATTGCTCGCGCTCATCGGGTGAACCATCCAGGTTTAGAGTGTTCGCGTTTAAAAGCTTCAAGGTCGGACGGCATAATGAACCAGTGATAACCGACTTTCGTGGCTCTCAATTTTCCCTCTTTGCACAAGCGGGAAACGGAAACCGGGTGGAATCCAATCTCTTTTGCAACTTGCATCGCTGTTAATGGCATAGCGTTATAGTTAAATAGTTTTGTCAAAAAACGGGCGAAGTATGATCTACGGAAAACGGAGCGCAACACTTTTCTGAAATGTGTCAATAACAAATTCAACTTTTTGCCTGCCAGTGTTTCAGATAAGTTTCCGGCGGCGTGTGTCATCCCTTCACTACTAGAGAGTTAGGTTAGACTAACTTTCGATATATTATCTGTGTAAGATGCTCGGGATTAGCAACTTGCTACGAACATATCAAGAAACCGAAAAATCTTGATGCGTTCGAAATTTTTAAGCCGTTGAGCACGAGGCATTTACAAACCTGTGCACGTTACCTAAAGGTCTTAGGCTCGACTAAATCTTGGCTACTTCACGGCCGGCCGCCCAATCTTGAACCATTCCGCCCCTGTCTCTGGCGTGAGTGATTCGAGGTAATGACGTTTAATGGTCGCCTCGGATGTGCCAGCCCATCGCGCAAGTTGGCCGATTCCGGTTTCAGGATTGGCGGCGAGGTAATGGCTGATCGCGCTTCGACGAAGGCCGTTGTGGATTGCCGGAATCTCAGCTGTCGTGTGCAACGTTCTCATGTGCTCGGCAAAGTCATTGTGCATGTCGGGAACCACGAACCCGGTAGCCTTTCCGATAAATGGATGGAGCCAGTTCTTGACGTAGGCGTTTAGCGGAACCCATCTTTCATTCCCGACCGCGCGCCGCGTCGCCTTGCCGACCGATTCTCGAATGTGCAAGCGATCGCGTTTCCAGTCGAAATCCTCCCACGTCAAGACATCCTCGGATGAGTAAAGCCGTACCATTTCGGACGTTCTCACCCAAGCGAAACCTGCGAGAACGAGGAACGGTAATAAGTAGGGCGGTTCTGCCATGTCCGCCGCGTCCATTAGATCGTTGAATTGCTTGCCGGCGTAGACCGCTTTTGCCGCCGCGGGCGTTTCTGGCGCCTTCAAGAGCAACATGGGATCTTGAGCAATCCACCTATGGCGGAAAGCATACGCGAAAAACGGCCGCAATCGCTTGTAGAACGATCGGCGCGACCATGCCGCGTCATGGCTATCAATCCACGTTTCAAGCTCGCCGGAGTGGATCTGGTGAAGCTCACGACCCGCGAATGTTTCCGCGAATGCTTCTAGACGCCAACGAATGTCAGACTTAGTGCGATCACCCACTCGCTTGACCGCTGCCGCCGTGAACGATTCCACCGCCTTTGCCACGGTTGTTTTCACCACGGCGCCGGTACCAGTCTTCCGCCAATGGTCGAACACTTCCGGCAAGCGGGACAGGTCACCGGCGAGTTGTTGCCGCGCGAAGTTGATCCATTGTCGGTCTTCGGATGTCACCGCCTGCCCGCCGTGCTCCTCGCGATCTGATTTGAAGCCGGCAATGAACTTCTCGGCATCGCCTTTTGTGTCGAAGTACTTGGTTTCCCTTCGCACCTTGTCGGTGGTCCACCGCTTCGGGACGAGCACGAACCATCGCCCGCTTGCCGTGTGCTTTAATGGCTCCCATTTGCCTCGCTTCTTTCGCTGCCTCATTCGGCGGAAAGTCTACGACAAATTACGACAATTGCGACCTTTTAAATGCCTAGAGGAAAAAGCCGCGCCTTTCGGGCCAATCGCCCGTGAATCGGCTCTAATACTTGATTCCCGAGGGAATCGTCTGGCTACCGCGCATGGATTCGAACCATGAATAACGCCTCCAAAGGGCGCTGTGTTACCGTTACACCACGCGGTAAAACGGAGGACGAAACACTTAAGGCAAAACCTGAGCTTGGCAAGAGAGAATCTCAGACTCCTCCGGAAGCGGACGCTGGGATTTTGAGTGGGGTGTCCGCTCGGTGACGGGATTCGTAATCGTCCTCGTCCTCGAGGTTTTCTCCCATCGCTTTCGAATTACCCTGACCTGAATGTTTGGCCCAACAAGTGTCTCGCCTTATCGCACTGATCAATCGAGACCGAGAACGAGGACGACGAAAACGACGAGGACGATTGAGAGCATGCCGCTGCATCCTAGCGACTTGATTCTAGCCCCTAGTTGTTTCCCGCGTCTCCATGACCATATCGTTACATTCGGCGTGTTGTTTTCCTTCGCTCGCGTTGTTTTCCTCGCGAGGAAGCTTACCGCCGCTCGGGGTTCGCTAACACCGAACGGTGAGGGAGGTGAGCCTCACAACACACAACGCTCACAAGGCTCTACATATAGATGAAAAACAGGACGACGACTGTCACTCTCGGCGGCTTGGTTGCCGGCATTCTGTTGGCGCTTCCAGCGATTGCGGGAAACGACAATAGCAACAACAACCTCACAAAGGTGGACCATGTACTGCTGATATCGGTCGATGGGATGCATCAGTCCGATTTGGCTTGGTACGCCCAGACCCATCCTAAATCGACACTAGCGGCACTCATGGCTCAGGGTATGGACTACTCAAACGCTAGCACCCCGTTTCCGTCAGACTCGTTCCCTGGAATGATCGCACAACTGACCGGAGGCAACCCCGCCACCACAGGTATCTATTATGACGACACCTGGAACCACGCGGTGTTCCCCGCCGGGACGAAGAGCTGCAATGGCCCGGTACCCGGTGGAGAGACCGCTTATACTGAAGTAGATGATATTAACCTAGGGGCACTCGACGCAGGTCAAGGTATCGTGCCGGCGGGTGGCTCCGATCCTTGGGCGAATATCCTCCAGCTGAAGAGCGACCCACTGCAGTTGATTAACCCGGCAAATTTGTGCGTTGATCCCACGACCTGCTCGCCAATCCTCCCGTACCAGTACATCCACGTCAACACTGTCTTCGAAGTCGCACATCAGAACCATTTGTTGACGGCGTGGTCCGACAAACACGCGGCCTACCAAATCCTATCTGGGCCGTCCGGCAAAGGTGTCGACGAATACTTCACCCTGGAGATTAACAGCAGCGCGAACCCGGCCGAACCGACTACGCCGGGCCAACCCGACTGGACATCGGACAACCTCTTAACGCAACAGTACGACAATTACAAAGTTGAAGCCGTGGTTAATTGGATCAATGGCCATCACCATGATGGTACGGGTAACCCGGGGACACCGGCAGTCTTTGGAATGAACTTCCAAACCGTTTCGACCGGACAGAAGCTGCCGACTTCCAAAACCGAGGGTGACCTTTCAGGCACCGCCCAGGGCGGTTATCTCGCTGACGGCGCGACTCCAGGGGTGGTCTTAACCAATGCGCTCGACTTCGTTGACCAATCCCTTGGCAAAATGGTGGCTGCTCTCGGAAGCCGTGGACTTCTGAATGACACCGCCATCATCATCTCAGCCAAACACGGACAGTCGCCGATGAACGTCGCTGCTCTGAACCGGATCGATGACGGCAAAATTATCGCGGCTCTCAACTCCGCTTGGAACAAGTCTCATCAAAACGGAAATCCGAACGCGAAGCCATTGGTAGCCCTCGGCACCGATGACGACGGTATGCTGCTATGGTTTAACAATCGGTCCAGCACCGCCACTGAATTCGCGAAGGAGTTCCTCACCAGCTACCATAATATCGCGGCAAGCGTCGATGGTAAGCAATTTACGTCGGCGGGCCTTTGGCAGATCTACACCGGTGTGGCGGCAGCCCAACTTATCGGTGTCGACCAGAGTGATCCCCGAGTACCCGATGTGATCGGTCTCGCGCAGTACGGGGTCGTTTACACCAGTGGTAAAGGCAAGATCGCCGAGCACGGTGGGGATCACCCCGAGGATCGCAACGTCCCCATTCTCATTGCGTGGCCGGGAGCGACAGCCGGATTGAATGTCACAACTCCAGTCGAGACCACGCAGATCGCTCCGACGATTCTGGAGCTGCTCGGACTTAATCCCGATGCGCTTCAGGCGGTCAAGATAGAAGGGACACAGCCGCTGTTTTAGGGGTGAGTGTCGAGTGATATGGAGCCGGCTACTGCGTTTCGGGTGGTGGCCGGCTCTCTGCGGAGGACGCCCATCGTAATCGTCCTCGAGATTTGTCTCCCGGGTTTTCGACCAACACCTGACCTGAACCCTTAGCCAATCGACTGTCTGGGCCGCACCGCACTGCCCAATCGAGGACGAGGACGAGGACGACGACGAGGACGAGGACGATTACGAGGAGCGAGGCTCCCTTATCGCCTTTTGACATTTCCCCCTCGTCCTTCGATATTTCCCGGGAGTGAGCAATCTTGACTTGAACAACTTGTTGGATGGGTGGTCGCATGAACCCGGACAGGTAAAAGCGCGCAAGATCATGGGCAACGATGGACATGAAAAGCTGCAGCTTCGGATTGACCTCGGTGTCATTCAGATGGAATTGCAGGGTCGGCCGGATGGCGAGCGACCGTTCGGTTATGAATCGTTGCTCCAATATCATCAGTCACGGGCGGGTATGGCTCAAACTCGCGGTACAACCTATCAGCTGGCTGATAACGATCTTGTCGGCCTACAGCAGGAGGCCGTGCAGTATTATCATCGTTACTTGAGTCTTTTTCAGTTGCAGGATTATCCTAACGTTGTCCGGGACACCGCACGGAATCTCGAAGTCTGTGATTTTGTGGCGAATCATGTTCGCGAAGAAGACGCGAAGTGGGCATTCGAACAATTTCGACCCTACATCGTCATGATGAATGCCCGGGCTCGGGCATCGATCGAGATTCAGGGCGGACGCGTCGGGCAAGCGATCCGGGTCATTGAAAGCGGGATACACCAGATCGAAAACTTCTATCGATCAATCAGCCAGCCGGAATGGATTGAGACCAGCTCTGAGCTGGCGTTTTTAAATGAATGGTTGACCGAGGTTAAAGCAAACCTTCCTTTAAGTCCGCTCGAGCTGATGGAACGAGATTTGGAACGCGCGATCGCGGATGAGGCCTATGAACGAGCGGCCGAATTGCGCGATGCCATCCAAAAACTCTCTCGTACCCCCGGTAAAGGGTAGGGGGATTTGGTCTGGGCGAGGCTCCTGGTTTTTGGTGGGTCGAGGCTCCCGAACGACCCAAGACCGCGGGAAATCGTCCTCGTCCTTCGTCGTCGTCCTCGTCCTCGAGATTTTCCTCAGCGCTTTCGAATTACCTGGCCTGAATGTTTGGCCCAAACAACTGTCTCGGTCCTATCGCGCTGGCCAACCGAGGACGAGGACGATTACGAATCCCGCGTATTTCTCTCGTTCGGGAGCCTCGCCCCACCAAAATCGGTCTGCCTTAGCCCAGACCCGCCCCTCCTAGCCAATCCTTTACAACCCACCGTACCCCTTCCATATTTGGCATCCCGTCGATGACCCGGCTACCTCTCGATCGGATCCTTTATGAAATCCAGCCTTAGCACCTTTGCGACCCTGCTGTTTCCTTTAATCGCCATCGCCCAGTCTGACCACAATACCCAGAAGCCCCAGCTAACCCTGGCTCAGCTTCAAGACCAAGCGGCCAAGTTTAATACGGTTCTTACTCCGCTCGACTGGGAGACCACTCCGGAGCAAATCACCAGCGAAGCGGATGCCGCTATCGCTTCGGCTAATGGAAAATTGGACGATATCGGTAAACTTACAACCAGCCAGCTCACTTTCGAGAATACGATTCGAGCGCTGGATGACGTTGGGTTCGAGCTAGGGACAGTCCATCACCGGCTCGATATCATCGAACAGGCGGATCCCGATGCTAAGATGCGGAGCGCGGCGGTCGAAGCAGTGCAAAAGCTAAACGAGTTCGTGGTCGGCATAGACTATCGTGAAGACGTCTATCATTCGGTTCGGGCTTACGCGGAAACCAAACCGCAACTCCAGGCGGTAGAACAACGTCTCTTGGATTTCACTTTGCGGGACTACAAGCGAGCCGGATTGACGCTCGATGAGACTAAGCGGCGCCAGGTGGAAAGCTTACGCAAGCAGATCGCTTTCTGGGATACGCACTTTGCGGTTAACAACAATAACGCCAGCGCTAAGCTCACTTTTTCGAAAGACGATCTGGAAGGGGTGCCGGCGACTTTTCTTTCTCAGGTCAGAACCGGAGAAGACCAATATACGGTGGATGCGAACGTCGCTCCGCAGTTCATGACGGTCGCTTCGAATTGCGTCAAAGAAGAGACCCGAAAGAAACTGCAGATTGCCAGGGACACCCGCGCCAAAGACAAGAATCTCCCGATCGCGGCAAAAGTAATCTCTTTGCGGGCACAACTAGCGGCGCTTTTGGGCTATCAGTCTTGGGCCGATTATCAGACCGAAACCCGGATGGCTAAATCGGGAGCCAATGCCCTCGATTTCCTGGAAAAACTCAAGTCTGGGCTTCAGCCAAAGTATGACGAGGAAATGGCGGAATTTAAGAAAATAAAGGCCGGATTCTCCGGGTCGACCACTCCGGATGTAAAAGTTTGGGATTGGTATTTTGTATCGAATCAACTCGAGAAGCAAAAGTACGCGATCGATGAGGAAGCTTTGCGAGTCTATTTCCCCATGGATCGGGTTCTGCAGGGAATGTTTGCTGTGTATGAAAGGATCTTTGGGATTAAAATTGAGCCGTTAGAGCCGCCCACCAAATACGTAGATGATCTGAAGCTCTACGCCATCATCGATGCCACGACCAGCCAACCCCTCGGGCTGCTGTACATGGACCTATTTCCGCGACCCGGAAAGTATAACCATTTTGCGACCTTTTCCGGGATCGACGGTAAACTACTGGCTAACGGTAAATATCAGAGACCCACAGCGGAGTTAATCTGTAATTTCCCGGCAGCATCTCCAAATGCGCCTTCGCTATTGGATCATCAGGAAGTGACCACGATCTTTCACGAATTCGGTCACGCCATGCATGCGATCCTCACGACGGTCGATTATGCGAATTTTTCGGGTCTAAACGTACCGCAGGATTTCGTCGAGGCGCCGTCCCAGATGCTGGAGTATTTCACCTGGGATAAGAATGTGTTGGACAGTTTTGCTGCAGATTATCGGGATCCTACGAAGAAGATTCCGGGTGAGATCTTGGCCAAGTTAAAAGAGGCGGATCTGGCTACCAAAGCGTGCTGGTATCGCCGGCAGCTTTCCTTCGCTATCATGGATCTCAAGCTGCACATGCCCCTGAGTGGCGATCAGAAGGCTAATCTGAACGGATACGCTAATTCTATTCTAGATGAAGTGTTTTTCCCTTCGGATTCCAGCAGTGCCATGCTTGCGTCGTTTGGACATCTCTTTGATGGATATGACGCGGGTTACTATGGTTATGCCTGGGCAGACGCGATCGCGGCCGATATGGCGTCGGTTTTTCAAAAGTCTCCAGACGGATTTCTTGACCCTACCGTGGGGCGACGTTTGCGCGATGAAGTTTACGCAGTCGGGAATTCGCGAGACGTGTCTGAATCAGTCGAACGCTTTCTCGGTCGGAAACAATCGGTGCAGCCTTTTCTGAAGAAGGTCGGCATCGAGTCCGGAACGATGTGATGAAGCCCGGTTCCCGCAATCGTCCTCGTGCTTCCGACTTCGCCCACGTCCCGGTTGTGGAGCGCGCCTCGCTTGCGAGGACGACTCGAGCGGTCGACAACATAGAGCTTGGGCTTCGTCGGACAGGCTGTCCTCGGATGCGAGCGAACGGAGTAGTGGAGTGGTGGAGTATTGGAGTACTGCGCTCTGTACGACTTTCGGCGCGCGAGGACGCGCGCCCTCCCTGGATTGCCTGTCGCCGACTTGCGCTTGCCTCTATTGCTCTCATTTTTCTCTTTCTCAGCTCTGCTTCCGGTTTATTCGCGATGAGCCGGACTCTGGAAGAAGCGAACCGGCATAAGATCCTTCTGCTCTGCGTGGGGTCGGAGCCACAGACCTTGGATCCACAACTGTCCCAAGGGGACACGGAGCACCAGATCATCGATGCGCTGATGACAGGCCTGGTCGAAAATGACGAGTACGACCAAGCTAAGGTGGTGCCCGGTTTGGCCGATCACTGGGACCACAACGACGATTATTCGGTATGGACTTTCCATATTCGGGAGAACGCGAAGTGGTCGAATGGGGATCCGGTAAGCGCGCAGGATTTCGTCGATTCTTACCGGCGTGTTCTGACGGCTGGCTTAGGCGCGGTCTACTCGGACGCCCTATTCATCATGAAGGGAGCGAAGGATTACTACGATCAGAAATTGACCGACTTTAGTCAGGTCGGCGTTCATGCTGAGGATCCTCACACACTCAAGATAGAACTGATCGGACCGACGCCGTATTTCTTATCGGCAATTCTGCACACCACTTGGCTTCCAATTCATATGCCGACGATCCTCAAGTTCGGGAGAATGGATGAGCGCGATACCAAGTGGACGACTCCCGGTAACTACGTGGGAACAGGTCCGTTTATCCTAAAGACCTGGCGCCAGAACGATGTGATCGAAGTGGTGCGTAACCCGCTTTATTGGGATGCCGCGACCGTGAAATTGAATGGCATCAACTTTTATTCTATCGAGAACCAGGACACCGCCGAGCGAGCCTTTGAGGCCGGGCAACTACACAAGACGCTGGATGTGCCGCTAGATCGGATTCCTTATTACCGGCGGGAACATCCGGAGCGGATTCGGATTGATCCTTATCTAGCCGATTACTTTTACCGTCTGAATACTAATCGGAAGCCGTTGGATAATCCCAAGGTCCGCTTAGCATTGAATCTGGCCCTGAACCGGGAGGAAATCGTCACGAATATTACCAGGGCCAAGCAGACTCCCGAAGCCGGTATCGTGCCACCCGGGATGGCCGGCTACGAGGCGCTGGATGTCATTCATTACGACCCAGAGCGAGCCCGGCAATTGCTAGCCGAAGCCGGTTACCCCAACGGGAAAGGTTTCCCGAAGTTCAATATCCTGATCAATACCCACGAAGCCCATCGGGTGATCGCGGAAGCGATCCAACAAATGTGGAAGCAAGAACTCAACATTGATGTCGGCATCGAGAACCAAGAATGGAAAGTGTATCTCCAAAGTCAGAACTCGCTGAATTATGATATTGTCCGGGGCGGATGGATCGGCGATTTCACGGATCCAGTCACGTTTCTGACCGTTTGGACCACCGGGAATGGCAATAATGATACCGGTTGGAGCAATCCGACTTATGACCAGCTGCTAGACCAAGCTGCGCAGACTGGTGATCCGCAAAAGCGTTTCGATATCATGCACGACGCGGAACGGCTTTTCCTAAGCGAGCCGGCGGTGGTTTGTATCTATTGGTACACTCGAGTTTATCTGCTCGATCCTAGTGTTAAAAACTGGTATCCGCTCGCGCTGGACCTTCACAACTTCAAGTACATCGATTTGGAAACAGAAGAGAGTCCGGCTCAGAAATGATTAACCGCGAATGGACGCGAAAGAACGCGAATAAAAACGAAAATTGACCGCGGATGCGCGCAGATGGCTATGAGCATTTGTGAAGCAGCCTTGCTTGCGAGGTTGAATGAAAGCATTGCAGAAGAGATTACGACGCCTCTCGTGGCCAAACCGACGCGTCAACGTAACGAGCGGAGGTTGTCTGTCCCGTAGGGACTATGTGATGGTAGCCAGGCATGAAATGCCTGGAAAGGTGGCACCGGGGCCCCGTCCCGTAGGGTACGGTATGATCGGTTGGCGAGGGGTCCTTTTGCGTTGCAAGATTGATAAAGCCAGCCACCCCGGATCATACCGTTCCCTACGGGACGGCTCATGTCTGCCGACTTTCCAGGCATTTCATGCCTGGCTACCTTCGTACGGTCCCTACGGGACAAAGGTGACCCCATGATTAAAATCATCATTGGCCGGCTGCTGCAGTTGATTCCAGTGCTATGGATACTGCTTACCCTGACCTTCTTCCTATCGAAGGCGGCGCCCGGCGGACCATTTAGCCAGGAGCGACAGGCCTCGCCGGAGGTGATTCAAAAACTCAATGAATACTACGGCCTAGATAAACCGCTTTGGCAACAGTACGCCGGTTATCTGGAGAAAGTTGTTCGGCTGAATTTTGGTCCTTCTTACAGTTATCCCACCGAGAGTGTTAATGAAGTTATTCTGCGAGCGTTCCCTATATCCGTGCAGATCGGCACATTGGCACTCGCCTTGGCGCTGGTGATTGGCATAACCGCCGGGACGATCGCCGCGGTTAATAAGAATACGGTTTTGGACTATTTACCGATGATATTAGCCATGGCCGGGATCTGCGTCCCTACCTTCGTCATGGGCCCTATCCTAGCTTTAGTATTCGGGCTGAAGTTTAATCTCGCGCCGGTTAGCGGTTGGTACGGACTAGATTACACGCCGTTACCTCCGATGGTGTTGCCCGCGGTTACCCTTGGCTTATTTTATTCTGCCTATGTCGCCAGGCTGACCCGAGGAGGGATGTTGGATGTTCTTCACCAAGATTTTATTCGCACCGCTAAAGCCAAAGGGGTTCCAGCCCACCAGATTGTCCTCAAGCACGCGATGCGGGGCGGTCTTCTTCCCGTGGTCTCTTTCCTGGGACCAGCCTTTGCCGGATTAATAACGGGTTCTTTCGTCGTGGAAAAAGTGTTTAATGTCCCCGGTCTCGGTCAGGAGTTTATCAAGTCTGTCTTCAACCGAGATTATCCATTGATCTTCGGCACCGTCGTTTTCTATGGCGCCTTGATCGTGTTTTTCAATCTTGTCTCTGACCTGCTTCAACTAGCCATGGATCCGCGTACCCGCCGCTGAATCCCGAAGAAGAAATGATCCACAGATTACGCAGAACTTGTCGCGCCGTAGCTCGCGAAGGCGGATTACACAGATTTAATGAATTACACTTCGCGAGTGCGGTTTGAATATGCACCCGAAAGTTTCACCGGTATATGACTTTTCCACCCCTTTTAGAATCTGCGTAATCTGTGTCATCCGCCTTCGCGAGCTACGGCGCGACAAGTTCTGCGATCTTAATTCGGATTTGGGTTTAAGTTGATGTCGACTGCACTAACCACTAACGCGGCGCCAGAAACCGAGCTCGTTCATGGTTCTTCCCTTTGGAGTGACGCTTGGTTTCGCCTGAAGAAGAATCGCCTCGCCTTGTTCGGCCTAGGTTTTTTTCTGTTCATAATCTGCATCTGTATTATTGGCCCGTTCTTTACCGGTTATCGGTACGAGGATACGGATTTGCCGCTGAAGGCTAGCCCGCCGCTGGATAAAATCATTTCCCGGGTCGAGACGCTAAAGAATGGGGACGTCAAGCAGAGGAACGTCGCTCTCAGTAATATCGAGGACGAATTCTTGGAGTTACCGGCGCCGGAACGGAAAACCATCGCGGCAAAACTAGCAAGTGGCGATCAGTACACTGCCGGTAATGTCCGTTACGAGCCGTCAAAGCTGCGCCATTTTTTCGGCACCGACTCGCTGGGGCGTGATCTGCTAACCCGAGTCCTGATCGGTGGCCGGATCTCACTGGCAGTCGGTTTTGCCGCGACGCTTGTGTCGGTTGTGATCGGTGTCATTTGGGGGGCCGCCGCGGGATTTGTCGGCGGCAAGATCGATAACTTGATGATGCGGACCGTTGATGTCCTCTACGCTCTGCCCTTCACCGTGATCGTGATTCTCTTGATGGTGATGTTTGGGCGTAATTTCATCCTCCTGTTTGTTGCCATTGGCGCGGTTGAGTGGCTGACCATGGCCCGAATTGTCCGTGGCCAGATCATTTCACTGAAACATCAAGAGTTCGTTGAGGCAGCAGTTTCTCTGGGCCTCAGCGGTCCGCGGATCCTCTTTCGTCATCTTGTTCCCAACGTGGCGAGTTCGATCATTGTGTACGCCACATTGACAGTTCCAAACGTGATGTTGCTTGAGGCCGTGCTCAGCTTTCTGGGCCTAGGCGTTCCGCCGCCAATGAGCTCCTGGGGCGTTCTGATCAATGAAGGCGCTAGCGCGATCCAAACCAGTCCCTGGTTGCTATGGATACCTGCTTCTTTCTTTTCTCTGACCCTCTTCTCGTTGAATTTTCTGGGTGATGGCCTGCGCGATGCTCTTGACCCCAAATCAGCGAAAGACTAACCGCGAATGAACGCGAAACGAAACCGCGAATGGACACGAATAACAGCCTGAAAGCCAAGACGAACCGCAGATGGGCGCAGATTTACGCAGATAATGTTTGGCTTCGATGATGTTCACTCAAAAGCTTCCGTCGTAGATTCTCTGGATGGCACTCATTTATTTTTTAGAGCGGAGTCTGTGAGCGATCCTGTGCAACGCCCAAAATCAGCTAAATTTTCCTGACTTGAACGAAGCGACTCCATTTTATCTGCGTCCATCTGCGTCCATCTGCGGTTCGTTTTTAAGTTTTCGTGTCCGTTCGTGTCCATTCGCGGTTAGACATTTTCCATGCCGTTACTCGAGGTAGAGAATCTGCGGGTTTCGTTTTACACCCGGGCGGGGGTAGTCAGGGCCGTCGATGGGGTTTCGTTCTCCGTCGATCCTGGTGAGACGTTAGGGATTGTCGGAGAGTCCGGGTCCGGGAAATCGGTCTCTTGTTATTCGATTCTTGGATTGATACCGCAGCCGCCGGGCCGCATTGAGTCTGGTACTGCGAGGTTTGGCGGGATCGATCTCCTGGACTGCAAGGATAGCGAGCTTCGCCGGATCCGCGGTAAGCGGATCTCGATGATTTTCCAGGACCCGATGACGTCGCTGAATCCGTATCTTCGCGTGTCGGATCAGCTGGTAGAACCACTGTTAGTTCACGAGAAGATCAGCCGCCGGCAAGCATTGAAGAAGGCAATTGCCAGCCTGGAAGAGGTCGGGATCCAAGATGCCGGCAGAAGAATCAATCTTTATCCTCATCAATTCTCTGGAGGCATGCGGCAACGCGTAATGATCGCGATGGCCTTGATTAATCGCCCCGAGATTTTAATTGCAGACGAACCCACCACCGCGCTCGATGTCACGGTTCAGGCCCAAATTCTTGAACTGATTCGGCGGCGCCAAAAGGACCTGGGAACAGCGGTTGTCTTCGTTACGCATGATCTCGGCGTCGTGGCCTCGTTTTGTCGTCGAGTAAATGTTATGTATGCCGGACGAATCGTGGAGTCGGGATTTACCGAGGACATCTTTGCGATGCCTCTACATCCTTACAACGCAGCCCTGCAACAATCGATCCCGGCCCTGCACCGCAAAGGTGAACCACTTTTTACGATACCGGGCGCCCCGCCAGATCTTAGCCGGGTCGTTTCCGGATGCTCATTTGCCCCTCGCTGTCCGTTTGCGGTCGATCTTTGCCGGAACAACGCCGCTACTCTCGAGGAGCCGATCTCCGAGCACAGCACTTCCTGTTCGCGCGTGCTCCGAGGCGAGGTTACCGATCTGCGATTAAAGCCTGCTTTGGCTGCGGTATGACGGCATTCCTGGATCTCCGAGACCTGAAGACGCACTTCCCGATCTATCGGGGACTCATAGCCCGCCGGCGAATCGGATCGGTCAAAGCCGTGGACGGTGTCACCGTCACGGTACAAAAGGGTGAAATTCTCGGGCTGGTCGGCGAGTCCGGGTGCGGCAAGTCGACTCTCGCGCGAACGATTATGCAACTTGTTCGCAGCACAGAAGGCGAAGTGTTTTTGGAGGGTAAGAGCCTTTCACAGCTCAGCTCCCGGGCGGTTCGCGCCGCCAGGGTCAATTTCCAAATGATCTTTCAGGATCCTTACGCCTCCCTCAATCCCCGGATGACAGTATTCGATACTTTGTCCGAAGCGATCAGGACGCGGAAGAAATACCGGCGCAAAGAGGTCGTGACGAAGGTGGCTGAGTTGATGAAAATGGTCGGCTTGCCGCCGAATCAAATGCTGCGTTATCCGCATGAATTCTCGGGAGGCCAACGCCAGCGAATCGCGATCGCTCGCGCGCTGGCTCCGGAACCGAGACTCATCATCGCCGATGAGCCCGTGTCCGCCCTCGATGTATCGATTCAATCCCAGATCTTGAATCTGATCTTGAAATTGTGCCGCGAGATGGAGCTCACCATGATTTTCATCTCCCATGACATTTCGGTAGTGAGATATCTCTCTGACCGCATCGCAGTGATGTACCTAGGTAAGCTGGTTGAGATCGGACCGGCCAGTGAAGTTGTGGATCGCCCGTTGCATCCATACACCCGAGCATTGGTTAGTGCGGTTCCAATTCCCAACCCTCAACTGGAGCGACGGCGTCAGCGCATTATTTTGCAAGGCGATCCGCCGTCACCCCTAAATCCGCCGGCCGGTTGCAGTTTCCATCCGCGTTGTCCTTTCGCGATTCCGGCATGTAAGTTGAAAGTTCCCGATTTGGCTAAGAAGGCGCCGGAGCGGTTCGCGGCTTGTATTCGCGTGGGGGAGATTTGAACCGCGAATGGACGCGAATTTGGACCGCGAATGGACACGAATTTGAACCGCGAATGGACGCGAATTGAATAGGGGCTGAAAAGGAAAACCCGAACCGCAGGGTAGGGCGAAAATCTCGGCGCGCTGCTGGTGTGCCATCTACACGTCGCTAGATCGCGCCGGATTTGAGCCGCGTCGTGTGGTTGGTTTCGTGCCGGACATCGCTGATATACGACCGACCCGGAAATTTGAATTAGTCATCCAACGGGATGCCCGCGCGTAATCTTCAACGATGGGCGCTCCACGGACGGCTCAAATCCGGCGCGGACACGCGAAATTTGTATGGTGCGTCCATCGCGCGCCGAGATTTTCGCCCTGCTGCGGTTTGTCTCAGGTTCTCAGACCTTAATTCGTGTCCATTCGTGTCCATTCGCGGTTAAATTCCTAACACCGGATGCGGTTGGTACGGTTCTTCCAAGTATGCGATCTCGTCTTTCCTTAGCCGCACCTCGAGTGCTTTTACTGCTTCCTCCAAATGATGCGGTTTAGTTGCTCCGATAATTGGAGCGGTGATTCCCGGTTTGTGAAGCATCCACGCCAAGGCAATCTGCGCGTTGCTAACACCGCGTTTCTTGGCGAGATCGATGACTCGGTCGACGACCTGATAATCACTTTCTTGATAATATAAACGCTGAGCGGATGCGTCGGTTTTTGCACGCGTGGTTTCACCTTGGCCGATAGAGCCTTGGCGAAGTCTGCCTTCTTCGCAACGTGGGCGGTTTCCAGCCAAGAAACCACGGGCCAACGGACTCCAGGGGATAACCCCGATTTTCTCCTCTAGGCAAAACGGAATCATCTCGCGTTCTTCCTCCCGATAAACCAGGTTGTAATGGTTCTGCATCGTTATGAATCGAGGAAGGCCGTTAGCCCTAGCCACCTGAAGGAATTTAGCGAACTCCCAGGCGGACATGCTGGAGGCCCCAAGATACAGAACTTTTCCTTGATGAATGAGAGTGGTTAGCGCTCCCAGGGTTTCCTCCATTGGTGTCGAACGATCGTAACGATGGATCTGATAGAGATCGACGTAATCGACGGCGAGACGCCGAAGGCTCGCGTCGATCGCGTGCCGGACGTGTTTCTTCGAGGTACCCTGCTCGTTTGGGGTGGTTCCCGTCGGATAAAATACTTTCGCAGCAATAATGACTTCTTCTCGGCGTACTCCCAGCTTCTTCAACGCCCGGCCGGTGACCTCTTCGCTCATGCCTTGGGAATACAAATCGGCTGTATCGAAGAAGTTAATCCCGGCTTCGAGTGCCTGCTGGAAAAACGGGAGCGCGGCTTCTTCATCTAGAATCCATGGCCGGGCCTTTGAACTACCGTAGCTCATGCAGCCTAAGCAGAGGCGGGACACTTTTAGGCCGCTATTTCCAAGAGGTAGGAAATCCATAGAAACATCTTAGGCTAAAGCCCGATTTTGAGATCCACACTACGAGTGCGTTCCTGCGTCTCAACTTTGTTTGTTCTGATATTATCTAATCTTTTTCTGTTGCGTCCGATGCACGTCGTGGCATCAGCCAACGGTCGGCTCGCGTTGACGTTAAAGATAGCCATCCCCGAAATGGCTTCCTGTCAGCAATTGGTAACCGTAACCACAAAGCACTGGGATGATCTGAATGCGATTGTTCAGTTTTATGAGCGGCCCGCTGGCGGGGTAACGAGCTGGCGACGATTAGGCAACCCTTTCCCAGCGGTTATCGGTGAGCGCGGACTAGCTTGGGGAATAGGGGTTCACGGTACCGGTAAAGTTGGTGAGCCTGAAAAACGGGAAGGGGACAAAAAAGCGCCAGCCGGAATTTTCCGATTTGGGGACGTGTTCGGCACGGCTCGCCCGGACCAAGTTCGTTTTCTCCGGTTGCCTTACCGGCAGGTCACTCCGACCACAGAGGCAATCGATGATCCGAAATCAAAGTATTATAACCAAGTGGTTGACCGGACATCCGTGACTCACCCGGACTGGGCGAGCTCCGAATCAATGCTACAGGTCGGCGGGCGTTACCGCCTGGGTGTGATCATCGAGCACAATGCTGCCGCTTATCCCGGGTTCGGCTCCTGCATCTTCTTTCATGTTTGGGACCCGAGCTATCCCGCGACTACCGGGTGTACGGCTACTAGCTTCGGTCATTTGGTTCAGCTATTGCGATGGCTCGACCCCAAAAAAAATCCCTTGATCGTGCAGCTTCCGGTGGATCGTTACCAACAACTTAAGCGACGCTGGGGTCTGCCGGCGCTTCCCTCGAATGAGACTTATGGGACACATAAGGCCTATGAGTCGCATAGGTACCATAAGTCCCATCCGAGCGCGGCGCCCGGGACTCGATAGACCGATATGCGTTCTTAGGGCTCACGCCTCTCCTAGCTCCTAGATTCTAGCTCCTACGCCTCCCCCCTTGACTATCCCCGAAAAAACGGGATGAACGCGGAGAAAGAATGCCAAGCCCAAAACTCTATCACGTGGCCAACCTGTGGTCGCTCACGGATTATCCAACTGCTGCCAATCCTTGGTCTTTGGAAGAGCAACTCGATGCCGTTAAAGCTGCCGGCTTCGATGGGTTCACGACCCAGCTCGGACCGATGCACGCACGAGAGGCGGCAAAGCGAGAGCTATTAGTGGTCGGTTATTTTGCGTCCGGTGACGAGTCTCGGTTTTCTGACCTACTGAAGAGTCAGAAGGATGCCGGTGCTCAGCATATTAATGTTCAGCTCGCTGACCATGACACCGGGCCCGATGAGGCTCTGCGTCTGACTATGCGGTTGATGGAAGCAGCCGACCGGATCGGCCGGATAGAGCCCGCCGTCGAGGTGCACCGGGATACCTGTACTGAAACCCCAGAAAAAACCTATGCGTTGGCTGACAGTTATTTCCAAAGCAGTGGGAAACCGCTGCCAATGACCTGGGATTTTTCTCATCTGTCGGTGGTTAAACATTTGAGTCCGGAGAATTACATACAACGTCTTTTAGTCCGTCCGGATTTGATCCGTAGATCAGTGCAATTTCATTTTCGACCATTCAATGGACATCATTGTCAGGTGCCGGTGACAAGAGGAGATGGAAACCTGACCACAGAGCTGGTGGATTGGCTACCTTTTGTTCGGGCAGCGATCAGTACCTGGTTGGGCACGGATAAGGGAGGGGATCGAACGATGATCGCGGTGCCGGAGATGGGACCGGTGAAGGGGGGGGTATAACTTTGAACAGCTCCCGAATAGTTGGGAAGAAGCGATTCGGCTAAGATCGTTGCTTGACCAGATGTGGCGCGAGGCGGCCGCCTGACCCGGCGGTCCGAAGATATGCAGTGAAATAGTCAAATTCTCCATAAAATTTCGGAAAGTGGATTGCCGGAAATAGCCCCGCTAGACTACTTCTTTGTCATAGCCCGAGAGCATTCTCTGCCGTCTAGCGAACTGCTTCGGGAAAGCATGAGCGCCTTAATAGTATGTTACCCGGCAGTTTAAAATCCTTGAAGATCGTAATCGTGGATGATGATCCGATGATCCGAACGGTCGTCGGGCGATGCCTAACCCACTTCGGTGCCTCAGTAACCCTTTGCGAGGACGCAGCTGAGGGAATGCGAGCCATAGAGGAGCTGAGCCCCCATGTCGTTCTGCTCGACCTCATTATGCCCGAGCAAGACGGCTTTTATCTTCTGGGCCGGATAAGGGCCTTTGAGAGTATGCATGAATGGCGCGCCGGTATCGTGGTGATGACGGGCCTGCGCGATTCCGAGTTGGAACAGGAGCTGGAGCAATCTGGTGTAACTTATCTGCCAAAGCCGTTCACACCTCGAGACCTCTTCAACGCGGTTCAAAAAGCATCACTGCCCTTCTCGCTGTCCGAGAAGCGATTAGCATTGGTGCCAAACGCTGTTTGACCGCGGATTTCAGCTTGACGTCACCACGATTTGCGGTGATGTGGATATTGCCCGCGGGCACCTTTGGGATTCGTTTTTTTTAGTTTCTTTTCCGGACTGATTGCATGCTAAGCTCCGAGCAATGTGGCTTTGTGGATAGGCGGATCGAAACTTTCGATCCTGAGACGCTATTAGAAGTTATTCGTGATGGCCGCTTCGATCATCGGTTACTAGAAGGCGGCAGCTTCGGTGTTCGGCACCGGCGAATCGTCTTCGGTAACTCATCACTCGATCGTGGAGACTATGACCCGGCATTCGCTGTAAACGGACAATTTTCTGAGGATCAGATCTGTCTCGGATTCACTCCTCGCATTGAAAAACCTGCTTGGTGCAATGGGTTCAGTCTAGGAAAAGGTGAGATCGTGTGTTTCGCGGAGGGGACCGAGCTTCAGTTTCGCAATGCGCCGCGAACAAGCTGGCAAGTCATTCTCGTCGATCGAAAAGAACTCCAAGAGATTGCCATGATTCTGACCGGCCAGTGCCTGGAACTGCCCGAGAAGGGAACCGCCAACTTCAGAGTCCCTGATGAAGCCCGGGGCGTTTCCTCCGCGATCGAATTGGCGCTAACGGATCTCGGCAATCCCGAAACGCTGGCTAGCTCGGCTGCAAATACCTTGTGCGAAGAGATCGTGAACGAGTTTGTTCGAGCGATCTCCAGCACCGGAGATGCATTCGGTCGAAGTCTCACCGGTTTTGCCGGGTATCGATATGGAGCGATGCGGCGAGCCGAAGAATTTCTGAGGGACCACATGGATAGCCCGTTTAATAGCCGGGCGCTCTGTCATGCCACGCACATGAGCGAGCGCAGTATTGAGATGCTCTTTAAAGAGGCTTATGGGATTTCGCCTCGGACTTGGTCCCAGCTAGCGCGGTTGAATGCGGCGCGTCAGGAGCTTCTCCGGGCGGACATGCGCACCGTGAGCGTTACTGCGGTAGCCACGCGCTGGGGTTTTTACCACTTTGGCAGGTTCTCGGCGGCCTATCGGCGCCTATTCGGTGAAGTCCCGTCGGTAACAATCCTGAACCGGCGACGCCGCGCGACCGTGCAGGGAACAGCGTTCGCGGCGGTCGGGTAGGTTTTGTCCCGAAAGGTAGCCAGGTACGAAGTGCTTGGTACCGTGACTCGGGATCCGGCAGCTAATAACCGGGATTTTGTATGCCGAAGATCGTTCGTTTTCACGAAGTTGGCGATGCTAGCGTATTGAAACTGGAAGAGTTACCAAAGCCACAGCCTGGAGAAGGCGAAGCTTTGCTGAAGGTCGAGGCAATCGGGTTAAACCGCGCGGAGGTCATGTTCCGTTCGGGCATGTACATTGATGAACCGAATTTCCCCTCATTAATCGGGTATGAAGCTTCCGGGAGCATCGAGTCCGTTGGACCAGGGGTGACCGGCCTCAAACCAGGTGACCGCGTCAGTTCTATTCCGGCCTTCTCGATGACCAAATACGGTACGTACGGCCAATACGCCGTTTTACCGGCGTACGCTCTTGCGCCGTATCCAGAACATCTTTCGCCGGTCGAAGGTGCGTCGATCTGGATGCAGTACATCACGGCCTATGGCATCATCGAATTCGGCGGTCTGAAGAAAGGGCAACATCTATTGATTACAGCCGCTGCTAGCAGCGTTGGACTCGCCGCCATTCAGATCGCGAAATTCGTGGGCGCAATTTCGATCGCGACAACCCGAAACCAAGCGAAAGCTGGAGCGCTGACGGATGCCGGAGCAGACTTTGTAATCAATACCGGGAGCGAAGATCTAGTTAAAAGAGTTGAGGAAATCACCGGTGGGAAAGGATTTGCGCTTGCCTTTGACCCTGTTGCCGGCCCGGGCTTGGAAATGCTGACCAAAGCCGCCGGCCGTCAGGCCATGATCATGGAATATGGCGCCTTGGATCCTAGGCCAACGCCTTACCCATTGTTTGGAGCACTCCGCAAGGGCCTCAATATCCGCGGTTACACTCTAATCGAGATCAACACCGATCCGGAACGTTCCGTTCGCGCCCGAAAATTCGTCACTGAAGGGTTAATTGACGGTGTTCTCAAACCGATCATCGCAAAAACCTTTAAGCTCGAAGAGATCGTCGAAGCGCACCGTTACATGGAGTCGAACGAACAGATCGGAAAGATCGTGGTCACGGTGTAGGGCGGACGGTTCAAGGTTCAAGGTTCGAGGTTCAAAGTTCCAAGTTTAAGATTGGGTTCTGAGCGTTAGCCCGACCCGTCGTTGCCCACCGCATCGAAGGCTGAACTTGGAACTTAGAACTTTGAACCTATAACTGTTCAGGCAAATCCTAATACCGAATGCGGCTGGTAAGGTTCCTCCAGGTATTTTATGTCCTCATCACTGAGCTTTACCTCCACCGCTTTAATTGCGTCCTCAATGTGATGAGGTTTGGTGGCCCCGATAATCGGCGAGGTGACGCCTGGCTTATGTAACATCCAAGCCAGAGCGATTTGCGCGTTCGGGATCCCCTGTTTCTTGGCCAGTTCAGTGATCCGATCCACGACGACGTAATCGCTTTCCTGATAGTACATCTGATGGGCGAAATCGTCGCTCTTAGCTCTAGTCGTCTCTCCTTTATCACCGCGGTTGCGGCTTCCCGTCAAAAAGCCGCGTGCTAGAGGGCTCCAAGGGATGAGGCCGACCTTCTCTTCCTGGCAGAGCGGAATCATCTCCCGTTCTTCTTCCCGGTAAATCAAATTGTAGTGGTTCTGCATCGTAGCGAACCGGGCGTAACCCTGGGCTTCAGCTACGTACAAGAACTTCGCGAATTCCCAGGCGTACATGCTGGAAGCGCCGATGTACAACGCCTTCCCTTGTTCGACTACCTCGGTGAGCGCTTCCAGGGTCTCTTCGATCGGGGTGGTATGGTCGTAACGATGAATCTGATAAAGGTCGACATAATCGACCCCGAGACGCCGCAGACTGTTGTCGATGGCGTGGCGGATATGTTTCTTGGAAGTGCCTCGCTCGTTTGGAGTCGGCCCCATGGGGCTGAAGACTTTTGTGGCGATCACCACTTCTTCGCGGCGCACTCCAAACTTCTTCAGCGCCCGACCGGTTACTTCCTCGCTGACGCCGTTAGAATAGATGTCGGCGGTATCGAAGAAGTTAATGCCGGCATCCAGCGCCTGCCCGAAGAAAGGGAAAGAGGCATCGTCATCGAGAACCCAGTCCCTCCATTTTGAAGTGCCATAACTCATGCACCCCAGACAAATCCGAGAAACTTTTAATCCAGTGTTTCCTAAAGGTACGAAATCCATAGTGTAATAAAACTACGATAAGCACAGATTACCGGTCGGTAAACAACGGGTATCGGCAGAACGAGCTCCAATGGTGGTGGGGCGAGGGCCTGCCGCGCCGTAGGCTTGGCGAAGGCGGGCTCCAAAACAGCACCAACCCCTGGCGAATTAGCTGCTGGGTTCAAATCATTCCGGAAATTGTAACAGCACAGCCGAGCCGGGGGTGCAGCGACGCAGCGGCTCGCCCATGTTGCTTCATCTTTGGGTGGAATCGAACCAAATGGCGAATTCGCCGGGAGTCGCATTCGTTCTGGAGCCCGCCTTCGCCAAGCCTACGGCGCGGCAGGCCCTTGCCCTACCAAATTGGGAGCTCGTCCCTACCTCCCTACCTCCCTACCTCCCTACCTCCCTACCTCCCTGCCTCCCGACCGCTAGTTCGTTCCCCGCGCCTCTCTCGACCACGCCGGCGATGCCTTTCCGGTTGCTCATCAAAGGCCCCATATTCCAAATGATGAATCCTCCATCGCCTCGGGGTTTGATGGTCCGCTCTAAGGTGAGTTGATGTGCGATTTCGCTCGAGGGCCAACTGCTGAGCTTATCCAACGTAATGCTGGGATAAATCGGAACTCCTTGCGGATTGACTGCGGGACTGCGCCACCAAGCGAGCAGTGCCGAATAGCTTTGCGGTCCCGCATCCCGCCAATAAAGCTGAGGCGAGAGGTAATCGACCCAACCTTCCCGTATCCATTTAACCGGATCGGAATAAAGATCGCGATATTGATCCAGCTCTGCGCGAACCGAGGCAGGTTCTCCTCGGGTATAGATCCCAAATGGGCTGACTCCGAACAAAGCATGTGGCCGGATTGCTTTCACGGTTTCATGCAACTCGCTGATGAGGAGATCGACATTATGCCGGCGCCAATCGTCCAGACTGAGTGTGCCGCCTTCCGACCGATACCTTGCGTAAGTGTTGCTATCGGGAAAATACCCACGCGGATTTGCCCGAGACGGATACGGGTAAAAATAGTCATCCAGGACGACACCCGCGACGGCGTAGCGATCGAGCAAGTCTTTGACCACAGCGGTCACATGTTTGCGCACGGCCGGATCACCCGGGTCAAGCCAGAGCGAAGAACCCACTCGGCGGACAGCGCCGCTCAAGGAATAAGCTTCATGCGTTGAGGCTCGGGCTTCGCCTGAGTTTGTGGCTGCCCGATATGGATTGATCCAGGCGTGAATGGCAACGCCGTAACGCGATCCTTCCTGGAGAAAAACCTCCAGGGGATCATAGCCGGGAGACTGGCCCTGAACTCCGGTTAGAAAGCGGCTCCACGGCTCCAACTCAGACCGGTAGAGTGCGTCACCCTCGGGCCGCACCTGCACCATTAAGGCGTTTAGACCAGCCTTCTTTGCGGTTTCAACGATGCCGGCGATTTGCCGTTCCTGTTCTTCGGCTGAAAGGCCAGGCCGGCTGGGGAAATTAAGGTTGTAGACAGAAGCGACCCAAGCAGCTCGGAAATCGCTGGCCTGGGCATTCGAAAGAGAAAGAAGCGAATAAGAAAGAACCACGGCGGCACTGCGAAACAACATATGTTTTGCAGGTTAACCGCAGCTGACAGAGTTGCAAAAAAGGAGTTCGAGGAGTTCAAGGAGTTACAGGAGTTCAAGGAGAGGTGCCAAGCCGCGGGAGGTCAGGGCGTCAGTCAAGCGGGCGACAGGGAAATCCTACAAATCATATCATGGGTCTTCACACGAGACCCCCTGACTCGCGGATCCGCCTCGCAGCGTTTCCTCCTTGAACTCCTGTAACTCCTTGAACTCCTCGAACTCCTTTTTCTCGCTTCCCTTACCTGGAGCAGCCTCGCTCTCAAGGCCGCTCCAGGATGCCCCCAACCGCTATGCTGCCAAAGCCGGACCTAACTCACCTCGATAGGTTGAGTAGGGAATTATCACCAGATTGATCCGAGATACGCCCGGCAAGGGTTGATACCCTTCCAACGCAGGAACTAACACCAACAGAGGTCCACCCTCTTCGGCTGAAAGAAATTCTCCATTCCGCTCCCAAACCAGCCCGATCTCTCGGTGCTCGAGCTCTGTCACCGGAACCGAAAAAGCTCCCTCGGGAGCGGACTCCGAGCAAACGAACTCGATATAATGGGCTTGGCCAGATACGCCCACGAACTCAATGAGCTCGTTAAGCGAGCAACCTTGCCACGATTTTTCGTCCGCTGAGAAACGGTCGGTTTGCCCGCTGTCAAAAGATCGTTCACTGAAATTCAAGCGAAGGTCTTGCAAGCTAAATTGTTGGGTCTTGCTAACGAGACCGGCAACCGTCAGCCGAAAAGCATTGTCGCGGCTTTGGGCAACGAGCGCCGTCGAAGAATCGTGGGGGAGCGAATTCATGAGGCGCATTATACCCTACTCATTTAGTAGGGCAACACTTTTTTACCGCGAATGCACACGAATAAAGCCGCGAATGGACAGGAAAGGCGCTCAACCGCAGATGAACGCAGATTTACGCAGATAGAGACGGCCTTGGAGTGATGGAGTGATGGAGTAATGCGAGGAATGGGTTTGATGGGACTCGCCAACGAAGCTGCGTCTCACGATAGTCCGGTAGCTGCCGGACGAAGGCTTTGCGCAGCCCTAGGAAAGGCGTCCCAAAGACGCCACGCACCGAAGGTGCGTTTCAATGGTTGACGTGATCCGACATGTCGTTGAGCCAACGCTTAAGATCGATCGCACGGGCCCAAATACGCGCTTATTGTCCCGCGCTTTCAGCGCTACACCGTTATTTGATTCCGTTTCCTAGGGCTCGCAAAGCCTCACCCTAGGCTCTACTTGAAACGCAGCTTCGCTGCTGAAACCCACCGCTTCGTGGCCGTTTCTATCTGCGTAAATCTGCGTCCATCTGCGGTTCTTCCCTATTTCGTGTGTATTCGCGATCCTATTCGTGTCTATTCGCGGTCCGGATCAGATCGCCGCTACGCCTGGCGCGTTAGCGAAAGTTTCTTGACCAAGTTCGCGGTTTAGAAACTCAACGGCCAGCGCTCGATAGGAAATGGAGCCAATTCCGTTGGGATCATATTCGATGATCGGTTTGCCGAAGCTGGGTGCTTCTCCCAAGCGAACGGAGCGCGGGATAATCGTTTGAAAAACCAGCTTCTTGAAATGGTTTCGTACCTCATCAACGACTTGTTGGCTCAGATTGGTACGGCCGTCGAACATGGTCATCACGATCCCGGCGATAGTAAGTGTGGGATTCACCGCCCGGATCTGGTCGATGACATGAACAATCTTGGAGAGACCTTCCAACGCGAAATATTCACACTGCAAAGGAATGATCAATTGGTCTGCAGCAGCTAAAGCGTTGGTCATGAGAATGCCTAGGGATGGGGGACAATCCAGAAAGGCATAGTCGAAGGCGCTTTGGGTTAGCATCGACCGAGTGGCCACCCTAAGCCGGGTAAGATGATCTTCCAGCCGAGCAACCTCCACTTCAGCTCCCGCTAAATCGAGGTCTCCGGGCACCAAAGAAAGCCCTTTGTACCGGGTGACGGCAATCTTGTCCTCGATCTTGGCATAACCGATGAGCGCAGGATAAATGCTGTTGCCGGCGCCGTTCTCGAAGCCGATTCCACTAGTCGCGTTAGCCTGGGGGTCAAGGTCGATCAATAATACGCGCTTGCCTTTCTCTGCTAAGCAGGCCGAAAGGTTCACGGCCGTGGTTGTCTTACCCACGCCGCCTTTCTGGTTGGCAATCGCTAAAAGTTTCATCGAACAGCTAGTTTGATTCCAGGGAGGTAACAAGCAAAGGACAATCTTAGCAGCGTTTTGCCTTTCTCGCCCTTCCAACGTGAATGGCCCCCGAGACTCGAAACCGCGAATGGACGCGAATAGGGACCGCGAATACACACGAAATACGGAAGAACCGCAGATGGATCCGCCTTCGCAAAGGACCAACCAAACTGCAAAGACCACATTAGCTACGGCGAGACAAGCTGCAGATTTACGCAGATAATTTGCGCTGGGAAGGGAACCGCTTTGTGAGCGTAATCAACCTCCCGGTCGCGAGGTGCAATTCGGGCAAAGCGCGCGGGTTGAGCGGACCGAACGCCTGGAGGGGAGCCGCTTTGTAGCTTGGCAGCTCTATAGGTTGGTAGCAGGCGGCTCCCGGGAACGTCTCGAAGTGTGGCAGTTCTATGGGCCGGTTGTATCCGCCGCACCGAATAGAAGCGATGGGCAAAACCTTGCGTTGGGTCATTCCCGGGAGCCGCCTGCTGCTAACCGATAGAGCTGCCGTCTTGTAAAGCGGCTCCCCTCCAGGCCGGTGGGCTTACGATCAGCCCGTGTTCCTTAGAAACACGAGAACGAAGCGCCTGGTTAGGGCCGGCGACGTTATCTGCGTCCATCTGCGTCCATCTGCGGTTGAATCCCCATTCGCGGTTGGAAACTAGAAACGTGAGACGCTATATGGTCGAATGGATCGGATGGAAATCACCGAGCGTTTCTTGATGGATACGGGAGGGTGGCAAGCGATGAAACACGCTCGGGCGCTAGTCGAGATGGGCAGAGTGGTGAGCGCGGCCTATCATTGGCCCGTGCTTCGCGGTTTAGTGCGTGAGGGAACCACTGAGTATCGCGCCGGCCTGAAGATTTCATCGAAGAGTGATGTCGAAAACCTCTGTTCCTGTCGCGAGTCACGGGAGTGGGGGACAATCTGCGCGCATTCCTTGGCGGTGGGTCTCGCTTTCATCCGGCCCAAACCGGCAGTTGCAACCCCCGCTCACACTCCACCTCCGTCCCGCGAACTGAAGCCGCTTCTAAAGCTGGACGGAGCCGAAAACCGGATCGAAGCCTATTTCATCTTGCCGCCCACTTTCCTCAACGGCTGGGACCGGAACCAGGTGATGATCGGATGCGAAGTTGAGACTGCCGGAAAAAAGGTGTTAGCGAGCGCGCTTTCGCCCGAACGTACCTATTCCTGTTCTGAGATCGATCTTCGCGTCTTGGAAGGGTTACGGACCTACGCCGATGGCCGGCTTCCAGGGATGCTAACGCTTTCGCGGGACCAATTTCTGGAGGTCTTAGGACTCCTGGTTGACCACCCGCGAATTGCGCTTGGGAGAACTACGCCGGTATCGGTCAAGCCGGATGGAATTAAACCTCGGCTAAAAGTCGAAGAGCTAACCGATCGCCGGCTAAGGCTTACCGCGGAAGTCGGCCTCGCACCTGTCGCGCCAGAGCGAAGCGGAGGCGGAAGCGAGGCACGCTCCATGGTGCCGACTCTGCTGATAGGCACAGGCAGTGCCTGGGGATGGGCGGAGAATCGGTTTCAACCGGTTGCTCGAGGACTACCCGCAGCCTATTTGCGGCTGCTTCTGGAGCCGGTGACTCTGGCGGCCGATCAGAGTGAAGGCTTTGTCCTCCGAGAACTGCCGTCCTTGGCAGCCTTTTTTGAAATCGAAGGTCGTGTCGATATTAAGACTTCCGAGCCGGGCAAGCCCGAGATCTTTGGCACCTTTGAAGGTTCGCTGAATCATCTCACGGCGAAACTGCAGTTCCTTTACGGCAAACGTATGGTGACCTTCGGAGCGACATCGGCCACCGAGACTTTTGTCTACGAGCTCGATTCAAAAACCTATTCACGAAATATCGGGTTGGAACAGAATACGGCGGGAATCCTGCGTGACGCCGGCTTTCAAGGACCCAGCGTTATCGGCGACTTTGTATTACAGGGACAAAACCAGATCCTCCGGTTTTTCGCGGTTGTTCTCACTGAATTACAAAAGAACTGGAAAGTGTCGATTGGTTCGCGGTTCCAGAATGTGACCCAGCGTTTGGAACGGATTACTCCGAAACTGGATGTAGTCGGTTCCGGAGAAGATTGGTTTGAACTCTCCTACAGCCTGGAATCGGAACGCGGGGACCGTTTTTCCGGCAGCGATATCCAACGGCTGCTACAGGTCGGGCAAGGATTTACCAAACTCCGGGATGGTACCGTGGCGGTATTTGACTCGGCCAAGTTGGAGGAGTTCCGCGATATTATCCAGGACTGTTATCCGACTCAGGTTCAACCCGGGCGGTACCGCATATCCCGGGCGCAAGCCGGGTTCATCGACGGCGCGGCTAAGGATCTTGGGGCCGCGATTGGAGCGACCCCGGACTGGCGGCAATGGACTGAATCACAGCAACAATTTAAGCCCCTGGAATCGCTGCCGTTAGGTTCGCTCGAGACCGTCCTTCGCCCTTACCAGAAAGAAGGCGTGTATTGGCTTAATTTTCTGGCCGAGAACCGGCTGGGCGGAATTTTGGCGGATGAAATGGGCCTGGGAAAAACGGTGCAAACGCTGGCGTTTCTCAGAACCGTCCCGGGTACTTCGTTAATTGTGTGCCCGGCTTCATTGCTATTTAACTGGCGCCGGGAAGCGGCTCGATTCGTTCCAGAGTTGAAACTGCTGACCCTGGAGGGTCCGGACCGGCACGCCCGATTCAAGGAATTGTCCCAGCATAATCTGGTGCTGACCAGCTATCCGTTGCTCCGCAGAGATTCTGTCCGGTATCGCGAATTTCATTTCGGCGCTGTGGTGTTGGATGAAGCCACCCATATCAAAAATCCCGACACCCAAAACGCGCAAGCGGCTATGGCGCTCCGAGGCGATCACCGGTTCGTCCTGACTGGTACGCCCGTGGAAAATTCGGTGCGCGATCTGTGGTCGATCATGAATTTCGCATTGCCCGGCTATCTAGGGGATCGGGATGAGTTCAGAGAACGGTATGAGCTGCCGATTAGCCGCGGTTCGCAACCGGAACGGGAACGATTGGCTAAAAGGCTACGGCCGGTGATGTTGCGCCGGCTCAAGCGAGAAGTAGCGCGCGATCTTCCGGCAAAGATCGAGCAAGTCGCGTTTTGCGATCTGACCGCTGAACAACGGGAGCTTTACGCTAAGCTGCAACGTGAGGGCCGCCAAAAAGTCGAGACCCTCGCGAGCGAAAAGAAAAGCGGCGCCGCTCGAGTTGCCATGCTGACCGTGTTGCTGCGTTTGCGTCAGGTTTGCAGTGATCTGCGGTTAGTGGGCGAAACGCCGGAAAACCGTTCGGGAAAACTGGATTTACTAATGGAGCTCATCGAAGAGGCGATTGACGGCGGGCACCGGATGCTGGTGTTCAGCCAGTTTGTTAGCATGCTGCGCCTGATCGAAGAAGAATTAAAAAACGAAGACATTAATTATTGTTATTTGGACGGCCAGACTAAGGATCGCGCCGGCGCGGTCGACCAGTTCCAATCCGGTTCCGAAATACCGGTCTTCTTGATCAGCCTGAAAGCGGGCGGCACCGGTCTTAATCTTTCGGCTGCCGATACCGTCATGCATGTTGATCCCTGGTGGAACCCCGCGGTTGAAGATCAAGCGACTGATCGCGCCCACCGTATCGGCCAGACCCAGGTAGTGACATCTTATAAGCTGATCACCCGCGGTACCGTGGAAGAAAAGATCTTAGATCTGCAAAATAAAAAGCGCGAGATCATCGATGCAACCGTCGAAAACGAAGAACCGTTGATGACCGGTCTTTCAATCGAAGAAATCGCCAGCCTGCTCGAAGAGTAGACCGGGATTTGAACAGGATGAAAGGGAGAGTTTTTTTACAGAAGATAACGAAGGTAACGAAGGTTATCTCCGGAGGGGCGTTGCATTGGGTGTGCGATGAAAAAAGGGTGTCCCGGACCGAGAATTGAACACAACGTATTCCGTCTGCCATAACCGCGACGCCCCGGAATGCGGCTCCTCTCCGGCTGATGTCTGCGTGTGTTAGCTAAAACAAACCCCTGACGGGTTTGGTCCCGTCAGGGCTTAAGTTGGTTACTAACCGTTCAGCGACTCGTCGCTTCACGAAGGTCACCGGAACCAATAGTGGAGTTTGTACGTATCGCCATCGGCTTCAAACGTGATCCGGTAGATTCGGGCCAAGTCATATCCATCCTGAAAGATGTGTTCCTCGCCGTCATTAGTTACGATTTTAATGTCCCAAAAACGGTTTCTTTCTGCGCCTGAAAATCGAACCGTGGTTCTGTCTCCATCGGCCACGGTTTGCTGTCCCAGGACATCTTCCTCCCAAGACCGGGACTGTGTAGACGAGATATACACACGCTCGATGGTTAAGCCCGAGTCGTTCTGCAGAACGAAATCGAGCCCGGATTCTGCCTTTACCGTTGTCTGACTAACTAAGGTTAGGAGCCACACTGACAATGCTACGAATAAGGTTTTTTTCATAATCTGCGGATGGGACGACGGCGACATGTCCACTTGCACACTTTGAAAATGGCTTATCCGTGGCCTGGAATGGCCTCTCCTAGGGCGGAGCAAGAATCAGCGATTTTTTCAAAACTTTTGGAGTATATGGCTCAGGCAGTTTCCATCTTTATTTCCTTCCAACGAGGCGAATTACGCAGGAGTTCAAGGAGTTCGAGAAAAGGAGCCAGAATCCAGGAGTCAGGAGGCTGGCATGTCCTTGGCCCAGACCGGAAGCTGGCGCCCATACTGTTCTTGTACTCCTTGTACTCCTCGTACTCCTTTGAATCACTCCAGCACGTACTTGAAATCCTCTAACGTCAACACGTTCGCAAAAGCTTCCTCGCCGAGCAGATGTTTGGCGAGATTCGATTTTCTAACCTGTAGTTGGCGGATCTTGTCTTCGATCGTGTCGCGCACGAGCAGGCGGTAAGCGAATACCGTTTTGGTTTGGCCGATTCGATGGACGCGATCAATGGCCTGGTCTTCAACGGCTGGGTTCCACCAGGGATCGAATAGAACCACATACGAGGCCGCAGCTAGATTCAGGCCGGAGCCGCCCGCTCTTAAAGAGATTAGAAATACACCGGCGCCCGCGTGGTTTTTGAAATCCTCGACCAGTTTACCGCGGTTTTCCGTGTCGCCGGTTAACACAAAAGTCGGCCATTGGTGCTCAGTTACCCGATGTTGAATTAACTTCAACATTTCAACGAACTGGCTGAACACGAGGATCTTGTTCCCTTCTTCTATCAAAGGTTCGAGCAGCTCCATCAGCGCCTCCAGTTTGGCGCTGCTGACGCTGGCTTTTTTTGGGTTAACCAGAGCGGGATGGCAGCAGATCTGTCGTAACCGCAGCAGTGAAGTCAGCAGGTTGAAACGTTCCTGATGAAGCTGTTCCTCAGTGCTGATCCTCAATAAATGCTGGCGAGCTAACTTGAGCTCGGCTTGATACAGATCGTCTTGTTCCCCTTCCATGCTAGCCCGGATATCTTCCTCGATCTTCGGCGGCAGCTCCAATGCGACTTCCTCTTTGGTACGCCGGAGCAGAAAGGGTCGTACCCGCCGAGCTAACCGCGACCGGCAATCCGGATCATCTGATTCTGCAAAATTCCGTTTGAACTCGTTTTGTGTTCCCAGTGCGCCCGGCATGACGCAATGCATCAGACTCCAAAGGTCGAGTAACTTGTTTTCGATTGGGGTACCCGTGAGGACGATTTTGTGTTTGGCCTGTAAACGCCAGGCGGCTTGGGTGGTCTGCGACGTTGTATTCTTGAGGTATTGGCCTTCGTCGAAGATGATTGCTTGCCAATCGATCTCTTTCAGTTCATCGCCCAATATTCGCAATTGGGTGTAGTTCAGAACCAGCAGATGTCCCGGTGGTAACTTCTTTTTACCTAACTCGGTTCGAGCCAAAACGGATATTGGAAGCGATGGGCAAAAACGCCGGGCTTCGGATAACCAATTGTCGACCACTGACTTTGGGCACACCCCCAGAAAGGGGCAGGTGATATGGTCTGTCTCTTGTAACCAAGCGAGCCAGGCTAAGGTTTGTAGAGTTTTACCGAGCCCCATATCATCGGCCAAAATACCGCCGAATTGGTTCGCGCTGAGGTAAGCGAGGAAATGGAACCCCGTAATTTGGTAAGGCCGCAGCGTTGCCTGCACTGAATTCGGAACGTCAGGTGTGACTTTGGTTTTGATCTCCGCTAATCGTTCCTCGATGGTTTGCCGGATCCGATCCGGTATTAGGTCCGGTACCCGGTTCAGATGTAAGGCATGAAGCCGTTGGGGAGTTCCAGCCAAGTCGTGGGGCGCGATGCCGAGTTCACTGAGCGCATTGAACACTCGCTCCGGGCTGCGGATGCGGAAAACTCGATGACCTTGTGACTCAACCACGATGGTTTTGTCCTTAGCGCCTAACAACGCGCGTAGTTCCTCGGGTGTGAGTTGGAGCTCGGAGTTAGACCACCCCAAGCGAAGATCAAACCAATCATTCCCCTGTTCGCTCCATTCCAATGATAGATCGATCTCCACTGGTCGTTCGTTTAACCCGGAGAGAGCCTCGGGAACTTGGATCTGGATATCATCGGGTAACTTGTGACGCCAATTGGCGAACAAGTGCAGCGACTGCTTAAGGTTGCGCACTCTCCAATGCCCTTGGGTCCGATCGAACAGAACCGGCAATTCGACTAGCAGACGGTGAAAGTCGCGAGAATCTCCAGGCTCATACAACACGAAGTTCTCTCCGACTTGACGAATCGGGTCGCCAGAAAGGGTCCAAGGTGATTCCGGATCCTGGTTCAGACCTTGTCCGGTCGCCGGGTCAACCAGGTGTGGCGTAAAGCTGATACCTCGTTGTTCCGGGTCGAATAAAACTCGGATCACTCGTTGAGGACGTACCCGGCTGATCCGCTGCTCGAGTGGATCCGGCAGCCGTTTCATAGTGCGGGCAAGAAACCGGATACCGGGAGCGGATTCGATAGTGGCTCGCGGGATCTCCGCAGAAACCGGACATTCAAGCGAATCGATTGGGAATGGAGGTGGCCCCGCTTCCAGGATAATGGATCCGGAAAGATACAATGTGGTTGGACCTGGGAAGACCAGTACAGGGGCGCCGACCTGGCGGCCACTGGATCGAAGCTCGAACCGGTAAAGATTCGGCGAAGGGGTCTCGACTTCCCATGAGGCCGGGCTGCTCCCAAATTCAAGGACCGAGCCGTCTGCCCGACAAATCTTGCTCCTGACTTCAGGCAAACGGAATAGCTGATTTAAGCGGGCGGCTACCGCGGAATTAATCTGTAGACGGACTGGGGGTTGGAAGGCATCGGCAAACGTGTGCTGATGCAAGAGCAATAAGCTGTCACTAGGGATTTGTAATCGGCCGCTACGCCAATCAATAATGATCCGTTGCAGTTCGTCCGGCCGGATGGGACGGAACTCCGAATCGGCCGGGTGTTTCACCTCCAGCCTCAAATCATGACCATCAACGATCCAACGAAGTTCGGAGTCCAATGAACGGTGAACTGGCGGTTCTTCCTGGCGTTCATAACGCGCTTTCCACGCGGCTTCGGCTTGAACGTTCTTCCAATCCTCGATCAACGCAGCCGAGGCCGTGACATCGTTTGCTTGGCCGAAGATGGCCGGTGTTGGTAACGCTCGACTTTCCAGGTTCGTCACCAGGAAATGCCAAAATTGTAGCCGCGATAGTTTGATCCGGGGCGCAAGAACCAGCTCATTCCAATATTCTTCCTCTGGCCATGACGGGAAAAGCGCGCGGAGAGAGCGTCCGGTGATTTGGCCTCCCTCTTGATGTGTCTGGTACAGGTCTTCCAGCCGTTCAATAAAATCTGTTTCCCGCTCAGTGAGCTGTTTGGGATCCGAGACCAGGCGAAAGAAAGAGTCTCTTTTAGCCGCCTCGTTTTGCTGGTTCGCGACCGTTTCTTTGACGAACCGTTTCGAGAGGAACAATAGCGCTGCGTAATCGTGTCTGCATTCGGTTCCGATGCGACAAGTGCAGAGCAGGTTCCATTTCGATCGGGCGTAAGCAAGGGTGACCTGATATTTTGCGCCCTCATCGCGAACCTCTCCTTCGAAGGTATTTAGTCGGTCGGTTTCGCGCAATGCCCCCACTTTTCCCTGTTCAAAAAGCCTGCGTCCGGCGTTTGCCACCGTTACTCCGAAGCCTTTGAGGACAAGTTCGATCGCGCTGTAGTCCAATTTACCGGGGTGCGATTCGCTCATTAGAATGTGTGAATCCAGGGCTCAGTTTGTTGGCGGGCCACCTTAGCTCGGATGGTTGGAGGAAGGCCAGTGAGTTTCTTGGGGCTGTTCGAGGAGTTCGAGGAGTTCAAGGAGTTCAAGGAGTTCAAGGAGTTCAAGGAGTTCAAGGAGTTCAAGAAGAGGAGCCAGGAGCCAGAATCCAGGAGTCAGGAGTCCGGAGGTGAAGAGTGGCATGTCCTTGGCCCAGACCGGAAGGGCGTTGCATTCCGCGTGGTAGCTCGGGCGCGTTCCGCCGCCTCGAGTTGTTTAGGCCTTGCGTTTGGAGAGACGCGACGCCCTGGGGCCCAGCTCTTCGTTTGCTGTCGTCTCGGGTTTAGTGTTCGTTCACGGGGTTTCGCTAGAAGACCATCAAAATGAAACAGGACTATCAAGATCAATGGACTGCGGTGGACGAATATCTCAACGATCTTCTGATGCCTTCCGATCCGGTGCTGGAAGCCGCTCTAGAGGATAGCGATGCGGCGGGGCTCCCGGCGATCAGTGTGACGCCGACCCAAGGAAAGCTTTTGTGGTTGTTCGCGCGGCTTATTAACGCCCGCAAGATCTTAGAGCTCGGAACCCTGGGTGCTTATAGCACGATTTGGTTGGCTCGCGCTTTGCCTAAAGACGGGCGTCTCATTACTTTGGAGGCGAGTCCGGAACATGCGGAGGTGGCGAGTTCTAATCTGCGACGCGCGGGACTAACCGACCGCGTCGAGCTCCGGGTTGGCCGCGGATTAGATCTGTTGCCTGACCTGGCTAAGGAAGGAATCGCACCGTTCGATCTCATCTTTATCGACGCGGATAAAGTCAACACCGCAGATTATTTTGTCTGGGCGCTGAAGCTGTCGCGGCCCGGCACTCTCATCATCACGGACAACGTGATCCGTAAAGGCGCTGTTGCCGATGCCAAGAGTAAAGATCCGAGTGTCGTTGGTATGCGTCGTTTTTTTGAGCTGCTCGCTAAGGAGAAAGGCGTTTCTGCGACCGCGATTCAGACCGTAGGCAGCAAAGGGTACGACGGGTTCGCGATTGCGATCGTGAACGGTTGACAGGGGACAGCAAATCTCACGCAAAGCCGCAAAGATAAGAAGAGAAACGGAATAGCCGCAAAAAGGCACAAAAAGCGCAAAAAAAGAAAGAAGTTCGAGGAGTTGCTGGAGTTCACCACAACGGAGCGATTAGGCTAACTTTTTGTCAGCGCCGGGTACTGACACTGGATCCGCCCTCGCCGCCTTTTTTGTGCTTTTTGTGCCTTTTTGCGGCTATTGTTTTTGCGTTCTTTGCGATCTTTTGCGGCTATTCGATTTCTGCTCTTACCTGTGCGTCTTTGCGTGAGATTTTTGCTTTATACGTTATAGCCTCTTATGAAAGCGACCTTTCTCGGACACGCGACCGTTTATCTCGAGACTGAAAAGACCAAGATCATCATCGATCCGTTCCTTACGGGGAATCCTAAAGCGGCGGCGAAAGCAGATGATTTGGAGCCGGATTTTATCGTGCTCACTCACGGGCACGGCGATCATATCGCTGATGCGTTGCCGATAGCGAAACGCACGGGCGCCACGATCATTTCGACTTACGAGCTGGCAACTTGGCTGGGCGCTCAGGGAGCCAAGGCCTCTCCTCAAAATCACGGTGGCTGGTGCAAATACCCATTTGGCGCCGTCAAATTCACGCAAGCGATCCATAGCTCGTCGATGCCAGACGAAAATGGTCGCCCGATTTATCTAGGTGAACCAGCCGGTGTAATTATCCAGGTGGACGGTAAGACCGTTTTTCATGCCGGCGATACCGCGCTTTTTTCAGACATGAAATTAATCGGGGACGATGTGGCCATCGACCTCGCGTTTCTACCCATCGGCGATCATTTCGTTATGGGACCCAAGGACGCCGCCAAAGCGGTCGAGTTCCTCCATCCAAAGGTCGTTGTGCCGATTCATTACGGCACGTTCCCACCCCTGGTTGGCGACCCGAAAGAGTTTGCCCGACTCGCTGAAGGCAAAGCGAAAGTTGTGATCCTGCAGCCCGGGGAAAGTGTCGAGGTGTGAGCTAGCGGGGGTGATTGAGGGCCGGTGAGGGGTGGCGGCGGAAGTGATCAGTAATCAGTAATCAGTCTCGATCTCACAGGTTACTGACATACTGATTACTTCCGTGCCACTCCTCATGATCCATCCCTTGTCCTTTAACGTGCCACTATTCCCTGCGTTTCCCTGTCTCCAACATATCGATCGTTTCTTTTAAGCGTTTAACGCGGGTCTCAGGTCTCTTGGCGCTATCGATCCAATCGAGGAACGCTTTCTTGTGCGAATAAGCGAGTTTAGCGAAAACAGTCTCTGCCGGTTTATGCTTAGCGAGAATATCCCTCAGGTCATCGGGGACCGTCACCGTGCGCGGCGTCTTATCGAGCTCGATCACGACCGCGACCGTGTCGCCTGCGGCCACTTTTGCTCCTTTTTGCAGCTCTTTGTTTATCATCATGGAATGAGTGCCGTCACCCTCCGGCATTAAGGAATTCCGAAAAGGAAACCCGTTAATGGTTCCTATTACTGAGACTCGCGCTTTGCTGCCGAACGCTTTCTGTACATCGAACGGAATCGGCAAGAACGTCCAGGCATTACCTGGACCTCTGCCTATTAGTTTCGTTTCGAATTTTTGTTTCATTGATACCATCAAAACCGGGAGCGGGATGAGTGCGGAATGTGAATTTATGTCCAACCCGCGGTTCAAAGTTATTTGGCATCAACCATTCGGCGATCGCACCAGGATCGGTCAAAGCCTGCCAAACCTTCTCGGGCGGATGCGGATAAACGATTTCGAAATGAAGATCCCGCTTCATGATTGTTGGTCCAAGTGTTTCCCAAGAGCTGAAAGCCGATCTGGCCAGAACCGTTGGTAATGCTCCGCCCAGTCATAGACTTCTCGGATGGGGGTCGCGCGAAGCGAATAAATCTGTTCCCGTCCTTCTTTTCGTACGGAGACTAGTCCGGCGTTACGCAAGATTCGCAGATGTTGAGCAACAGCCGGGCGCGAAATCGCAAAGGGAACGGCAATTTGACCAGCAGCCATCTCGCCTTTTGCCAAGAGATCAAGAAGCCTGCGTCTAATGCTGTCGCCGATAGCGGCGAAAACATCGTGTCCCTTCTGACGTGTGTGCGGTGGTAGCCCGGCAGTTGGCATACTTCCCGGAGAATACGTAAGGATAAGCTTACATATCAAGCCTCTTATTCTCGACAAACCTAAAACGCAGAAATTTCGTCAAAAATTCAGGTTGAATCCAAGATGATTCGGTTTCATTTCTTTATCACAACGAAAACCAAACGAAAGTCGGCCGTTCCCCTTGACGCCCCCCGCACGCAAACTATCCATCCGGTATTCCCTCGAACCGGCGACAGGCTTCGTTGCATCGTCGTGACCCTCATTTACTGATCATTGATTACTGGTTACTGATTACTGTCCTCCACCAATCACCTCTCACACTTATGAATCGTACAGTACGCCTAACCGCCGGCCAGGCTCTGACCCGGTTTCTTGCTCGCCAATTCGTTGAACGCGACGGCCGTCAAAGCCGCTTTATCGAAGGGATTTGGGGTATCTTCGGTCACGGCAACGTTGCCGGCTTTGGTCAAGGCATTGTCGAGTTGGCTCGCGAAGAAGGGTTGCGTTTTTATCGACCCCAGAATGAACAAGGGATGGTCCATCTGGCCGCTGCGTTTGCTAAACATCGGAACCGCTTAGCGACCTTTGCCTGCACAACGTCGATTGGTCCGGGCGCCACGAATATGATTACCGGTGCGGCCGCGGCTAGCGTCAACCGCCTGCCCGTTTTACTTCTGCCGAGTGATTATTTCGCTAATCGGATTCCGGACCCCGTGCTACAACAATTGGAGCATCCTCTAGAAAGAGATGTCAGCGTCAGCGACGCTTTCCGGCCGGTTTCGAAGTTCTTCGACCGAATCACTCGGCCGGAACAATTATTGGCAAGCTTACCTGAAGCCTTTCGGGTTTTGATCGATCCCGCCGAGACCGGCGCGGTCACCATCAGCCTGCCGGAGGATGTTCAGGCCGAAGCTTACGATTATCCGATAGAATTTTTCGAGCGCCGGATTTGGCATGTGCGCCGGCCCTTGCCTGAACCGGAGCTGATCCGGAAGGCGGCGGAGTTGATTGCCGGCTCATCGAAGCCGTTGATCGTTTCCGGGGGTGGCACCATCTACGCCGAGGCAAGCGAAGATCTGCGATCGTTCGTGGAAGAATTCGGGATCCCGATCAGCGAGACGCAGGCCGGAAAAGGAGTGCTCAATTGGAACCATCCGTTAAATGCCGGGCCGGTTGGCTCGAACGGAGCGACCAGTGCAAACCGATTGGCTCTGGAAGCGGATTTAGTGATCGCGTTAGGAACTCGCCTGAGTGATTTCACGACTGCGTCGAAGTCGGCTTATCAAAACCCATCGGTGCATTTTATTGGTATCAATGTCGTGCCCATGGATGCGAATAAACTGGCAGCGTTGCCGGTGGTGGCCGATGCGAAAAGGGCTCTGAACACGCTGGGTCAGGCGTTGCGCGAGATTGGTTACCGCGGTACACCCCAGGAGTACCGCAGCCAGGTAGGATCACTTAAGGCGGAATGGGACGCTAAAGTCACGGATATCCGCACCGTGAAAAATGATGAACCGGGCAAGCTATCGGAAACCTCAGTGATCGGATTGGTAAACGAGAGTTTCGGCGGGAAAGCGACAGTGGTTTGCGCGGCGGGCGGTATGCCTGGCGAACTCCTTCGACTCTGGCGGCCGGAGGACCCGAAAGCGTATCACCTAGAATATGGTTACTCCTGCATGGGGTACGAGATTCCGGGGGGACTAGGAGTAAAATTGGCGGAACCGGAGCGGGAAGTCGTGGTCATGGTCGGCGACGGTTCTTACTTGATGATGAATTCTGAAATTGTGACCGCAGTGGCCGAAGGAATCCACATCACGATTGTGTTGGTCGACAACCATGGTTTCCAATGCATCCTGGGTTTGCAACGAGCGGTAGGGGTCGCCGATTTCGGTAACGAACTACGCTTTCGTGACGGAAAAGAGGGTGCGCCGGCAGGGGACTATGTGCCGATCGATTTCAAGAAACACGCGGAATCGATGGGTGCGCAGGCCATTTTCGCTGCCACTTCCAGCGAAGTGAAAGCCGCCTTGGAACAAGCGCGCAAGGCCGACCGGATTACCGTAGTGGTGGTGCCGGCAGATCCCGAGTCGCGGATGCCCGGACTGGGAACCTGGTGGGATGTACCCGTCGCAGAGGTGAGCTCAGTTGATCGGACCAAGACAACCCGGGTCAACTATGAGGAAGCCGCCAAGAAACAGCGCCCCGTTCTGACATGAAGCTTGCCACTGCACCGGTTAATTGGAATAACGCCGACGTAACCGACTATCGACCCTGGGTTCCGTATCCGGCGTTGTTAGACGAGATGGTGGCTGCCGGGTACAACGCCACCGAGTGGGGTATGAATATGGAGCGCGACGCTGCCAAGCTGCTCGCCGATCTCCAACAACGGAATCTGCAAATCCTGGGCGGGTTCGTCGGGCTAGAGCTCCGTAATCGCGAGAAGCGCGATAAAGAAATTGCGCGCGCCTTGGAGATCGGCCGCTTTTTTCAGTCCGGAGGCGCTCCTTATCTGATCGCGGCAGACAGTGGCGACGATCGACGGCGAGGAGAAGCGGGTCATGTCGATCCGAACGGCGCCCTGACGAAGGAACAATGGCAGTCGCTTGCGACCGGGCTTAACGATCTGGCTCGAGAGCTGGCTCCCATGGGCATTAAAGTCGTTTTTCACAATCACGTCGGTACCTACGTCGAAACCGAGGCTGAAACCGGCAGGTTATTAGAAGAGACAGATCCGGCTTTAGTGAGTTGGTGCCTCGATTGTGGTCACCTGGCTTATGGCGGAGGTGACAACCTGCGCGCACTTGAGAAATACGGTAACCGTGTCGGTTACGTTCATATCAAGGATGTCGATGGCCAGGTGCTGCAGAAGTCCCGCGAGAATGGCTGGAGTTTCGCTCAAGCCCTCAAATCTTACATCTTTGCTCCGCTGGGGGAGGGTATCGCCAGGGTGCCTGAGGTTATCGATTCACTTCGCCAGGCCGGCTATACCGGTTGGGTGGTGATCGAGCAGGACACAACGCCCGGCGATCCTACCAAGGTCGCGGAGAGGAACCGTCATTATCTCGAACCGCTTATCAAATGAAGGCAGATTACTCTGAACTCGAAGAGCTTTCCCGACGAGGTCGTTGGCTTGTCCTTAGCACCGTCGCGGGCAGCGGCGCCGGACATGTGGGTGGTCCCATGTCGGCCATGGATCTTTTAATTGGCCTGTTCTTTCGGGGAATGGACATTAGACCGGAAGAGCCCAGTTGGCCGGAACGCGATCGTTTTATTCTTTCCAAAGGACATGCCGCGATCGGCCTCTATACCGTGATGGCCCTAAGGGAGTTCTTCCCGGTGGAAGAATTGAAGACCTTTGATAAAGGCAACTCACGTCTTCAGGGCCATCCCGATGTGACCAAACTGCCAGGACTGGAAACCTCGACGGGCTCGTTGGGAATGGGGCTATCGGTCGGTATCGGGTTCGCTTTGGGCGCGCAAAGAAAACAGCACCGTTTTCATACCTTTGTCATGATCGGGGACGGCGAACTGCAGGAAGGCATGGTCTGGGAAGGGTTGCATGTGGCCCCCCGTTATCAGCTAGGAAATCTTACGGCGATTTTGGACGGGAACGGGCTGCAACAGTTCGGTTGGTTGAAGCAGCAGGATGGGGATGGCCGGGGAGACCGGCGTGATCCTTGGAATAACGTGGACTTGGCTAGGATTTTCGCAGACCTGGGCTGGCGCGTTGTCCAGATCGACGGCCATCGTTTCGATGAGATCATTCCGGCGATCCAGGAAAGCAAAGCTCAACCGCTGGTTGGTCGCCCGACCATGATCCTCGCCCGGACTCTTAAAGGGAAAGGCTTATCATTCACGGAAGGAAAGTTTGAATGGCATTCCAAGGTTGCTAACCAGGCTGAGCTCGATCTTGCCCGGCGGGAGCTGCAAATCGTGGAGGCCGCGAAATGAAAGCGTTAAGAGATGCTTGGGCCGATACGCTCGTATCGTTAGCGAAAGAAGATGAGAGAATCGTGGTGTTGGATGGCGATCTCGCGAATTCGACCAAGGCCGACAAGTTCGCGGCGGCACATCCTGACCGGTTTCTGGAAATGGGCATCGCCGAACAAAACATGGTGGGAGTGGCGGTGGGGATGGCGACGCTAGGCTTTGTGCCATGGCTTTCATCGTTTACCGTTTTCTTCACCCATAGGGCGGTGGATCCGGTCCGCATGCTGGTAGCTCAGACCAACGCCAATGTGAAGATCGGGGCTGCCTATTCCGGACTGATGACCGGGTTCACCGGTAAGACGCACCAAGACGTTGAAGATCTCGCGATCATGCGAGCGATGCCGCAGATGACCGTGCTGGCTCCTGCCGATCAATACGAGTGCGCCGCCATGATCAAGTGGGCCAACGATTATCACGGGCCGGTGTACCTTCGACTGACGCGGGATGCCAGCTCAGATGTGTTTGGAGCAGATTATCAATTTGCCGTTGGTGAAATCCGTTGGCTGCGGCATGGCAAACACGCCTTGCTCATATCGACGGGTCCGCAGTCGGTGCGTTGCCTGGAAGCAGCTAACGAACTCGAGAAACAGCAGATCCAGGTTGGTGTGCTTCATCTTCCTTCGATCAAGCCTTTGAACGAGGCTGCCTTACTGGAAGCTTGTTCGGCTTACGACCTCGTTTTCACCGTGGAAGAACATAGCGTCTTCGGTGGTCTGGGTGGGTTGGTAGCGGAACTGCTCTCAGCCAATGCGCCTCGCCGGGTGATTCGTTACGGGTTGGAAGATAAATGGGGAGAATCTGCGCCGAACGATTTCCTGCTCGATAAATACGGACTGTCCGCTCTCCAGGTTTCGCAACGGATCGCAGCAGATTTAAAGAAAAAATGAATACCAAACGAATTCGAGTTGCGTTGCTCGGTGCGGGCCGCATTGGCCAAGAACATGCCAGGACGTTGATTGGTTCTCCGCAGGTTTCCTTGGTGACAGTGTGCGATGCTCGCTTGGAAGCGGCTCAGCAGATCGTGGCTAAAGCGCCCGGGGCGACTGCGATCAGCGATACCGCCGAGGTCTTTTCATCGAAAGAGATCGATGCGGTGGTTATCTGTACGCCGACCGGGTCTCATGCTGACTTGATTGAGGCAGGCGCTCGCGCCGGTAAAGCGGTGTTTTGCGAGAAACCGGTCGCGCTTGATTTGGAGCGGACAAAGAAAGCTCTCAAGCTGGTCAATGAGACCGGCATCCCATTCCAAATCGGTTTTCAGCGAAGGTTTGATACCGGTTATGCGGAAGCTCGGAAAAAGATCGATGGCAACTTGATTGGACGCATCGACCAATTCAGGTCAGTCGGCCGCGACCCAGCGCCGCCTCCCCGAGAGTATCTGGAGACCAGTGGCGGCCTTTTCTTGGACCAAATGATTCACGAGATTGATTTGGCTCGATTTCTGGTTGGCGATGTCGAATCCGTGTGCGCTTGGGGAGCTGCTCGCTTCAGTAAAGACGCGGCTGACTTTGGCGATGTCGATACCGCGACCACCCTTTTGCGGTTTAAGAATGGAGCACTTGGGGTGATCGAGAATTCGCGCCGAGCTGTCTACGGCTACGACATTGTAACCGAAGTATTCGGAGAACACGGTAAACTGGTGGTTCACGCCGAACGTAAAAGCCCCTTACGCCATTATCGAGAAGGCGGCTCCGAGGAAGACCATTTTTACTTCTTCATGGATCGATTCAAAGATGCGTTTCAAGCTGAGCTGGAGTCGTTCTTCGCTTGCGTGCAAGAAGGCCGTCCTCCAGCACCCGGAGCGGTCGACGCCGCGGAAGCCCTGCGAATCGGGATCGCAGCAACTCGGAGCTTTAAGGAAGGGCGGGTGGTTCATCTAGAGGAAATTCAATGACCAGATCGAAAGCAGAGATTGGCGTTGCCTTTCTGGGGGTTGGGCGCATGGGAGAAACTCATTTGCGCAATCTGGCGGCGGTTAATAACGTCCGGGTGAGAGTAGTGGCCGATCCAAATCTGGAGGCGGCGGAGCGTGGACGTGAGTTGTGCGGTGCGGACCGGGCGATCGTGAACACCGAAGAGGCGATCTTAGATCCGGCGGTGGACGCGGTGATCATCGTGACTCCCACCGATACGCATGCCGGCTTGATCGAGACCGCCGTGTTGGCTGGGAAAGCGGTATTCAGCGAAAAACCGATTGCCCTCGATTTGGGCGAAACGAAACGGGTTGTTGATCTGATCAATCAAAAAGGCGCCGCTGTGCAACTCGGTTTTATGCGCCGGTACGACCCCGGCTATGCCGAGGCGAAGAAACGGATTGATCAAGGCCAACTTGGCCGGATCGAAACGTTCCGCGCTTTGAGTCGCGATACCTATCCGCCACCGCTTAAGTTTCTGCTGCAAAGTGGCGGCCTTTTCCTAGATATGGCGGTTCACGACCTGGATCTGGCCCGGTTTTTGGTGGGCGAGGTCGAAGAGGTCAGCGCTTGGGGCACAGTCTTAATCGACGATCGTTTCGCCCAAGCTCAAGACAGCGATACCGCGGTTGTGATGTTAAAATTCAAAAACGGCGCCTTGGGTGTTGTGGAAACCACTCGCCGATCGAAGTGGGGGTACGATATCCGGACTGAGGTGGCGGGCGCAGACGCCAAAGTGGTGATCGAGGCTCCCCAGAAAACGCCGGTGACTTTGTCCCGGGAATTCGGCGCCCGCTACGATCATTATGAAAACTTCCCGGACCGTTTCGAAGCCGCGTATCGGCTGGAATTACTAGCATTTTTTGAAGCGTTAAAGACCGGACAAAAACCGTCTCCGGGCGCAGAAGATGCCCTCGAAACCTTGCGGCTGGCGATCGCGGTGACCCGCAGTTGGAAAGAGAACCGCCCGGTCAAAGTCTCGGAGGTTCAGCCGTGAACCGCCATTATCGATCTAACTATTCGCACCCGTTTCGGATTAACGTCACACCGAAGGAAGCCGAGTGGCGCTATCTTTCTTTTCGCGTCCTTGCCTTACAGCCCGGGCAGACGCAACAGATTAACACCGAGAAGTCGGAGATAGTCGTCGTACCGCTGAGCGGGGAAGGGTTCTGTGCGTTTGGGGAGGAAGTATTTGCGTTCTCGCGTAGCTCGGTCTTTGAGGAACTTACGGATATTTACTATCTCCCTCCCCAAAGTAGTTTTTCGTTGCGAGCGGCTAAGTCTATCGAGGTGGCCATCGGTGGCGCTCCTGCTGAAGGCAAATTGCCCGCCCGGCGAATCTCAAAAGAGGAAATCAAAACTTCAGTGCGCGGCGACGCTAACGTAAAACGGGGCGTAAGTGCACTGGCCGATTCGGACGAACTTACCGAGCGACTAACTGTTTACGAGATTCATACCCCGAGTGGCAATTGGTCGAGTTTTCCTCCTCATCGGCATGACACCCGGGATAATTCTTCTTATCACGAAGAAACCTATTACTACCGGTTCCGCCCGGAGAACGGTTTTGCCATTCAGCGAATCTATACTCGAGATACGGATCTAGATGTGGCTATCCCGGTCCAGCATGGTGATTTGGTGTTGATACACGAAGGATACCATCCGGTCGTGAAAGCGCCGGGGACGAATGCCTATTACCTTAATTTCCTCGCTGGGGATGTCCGGAAGATCATCGCGATTAACGACCCGGAATACGATTGGGTATCCCAGAATTGGGCAGGGAACCCAATTGCGGTTCCCGTGAAGGGTTAGCCCGTGGAGCGCTGCCTCGCTTGCGAGGCCGATGGTGAGCAGGGCGGCAAGGTGAGGCAGACCCATGCTGTAACTGCGCTCTATGTCGCGACCTGGCTCGAGGGTCCATTCCGTGGCGCGAGCGGATTGATCCATTTCACACTAAAGAGCGCCGAGAGACTTGAGGCCCGACGAGCACCGGTAGACTGTCCTGCTAGGTCTGTGGCGGGCTCGACCAAGCGTAGGTGCGAAGCGATCGATTCGCCGAGGCTCAACGCGCAGTCGCCATCACAACGCTCGGATGGCGACTGCGTGTTGAGGTCAGGCACATCCGTCGCTTCGACACAACGGTAACGTTAGGCACACCATTGGCCTCATGGACAGTCGCCGCTACCGGAGCGCGGATCGGTCTTCTTGCTCGCCTACCGCTTGAATCCAAAAAATCGACCTAGGTTCCCATCGGAATTGCCCACTTGAAATAGCCTCCATGCGGTGAACGCAAATAGTACCGGGGTAGCCAACCACAAAATGACGCGCGCCACGGTCAATACCAGATGACGGACGGCAAACACTTGCAACAACGCCCCGGCTAGAAACGCGATCAGGACCGCTTCGCGCGGTGAGTGCCGGACCTTTTCATCTAACCGGCCGAAGAAGCGATCCACATTTTCAGCCGAAAATTCTGAAGCTCCGACGGAAGAAGTAGTTTCTTGATTCATTAGAAGAGGTTGAACAGTCGACGCGGTTTGTTTTGGAAGCGAGTAACAATTTGGTTAATTGGCGTGTTCCGCAAAGAAGTGCTCAAGAATCCAACGGTCGCATTCAGTCTGTCTCGAACTGTCTTAGGTAAGCCTTCACTTCTCTCATCTACCCAATCCTCCAGGTCGTGAAGAAAGCGATCTGTTGGGGTTTGAGCATGAAGTTGCACGTAATAGCGTCCTAAGAAATAGCCCGCAGCAATCAAGAGAGCGGATCCTCCGACGACGATTGGGAGCCAGGGACCATTCTCCGGTTTGAGATAGTCTAGCGCGCTGCCCCCATCTCGTTGCGGTTCGCCGGTTCGGGGCGCGTGTAGCTCGTCCTGCAGGGGATCTGGTGTGATTGGATCAGTCATGATGCAGATTCCAGGTTTAATTTTTAGTTGCCGCCGTAAGCTCCGGCTTGCGAACATGATTCGCAAGTTACGAGTTCAGTGGATGGATGGAAAGAGCGGTTGCGAGGAGCGTATCGGCGTGTGGGCGTATGGGCGTATGGGCGTATTGGCGTTGCGAGCGTGAGAAACCGTCGGGCGCTGCTGGCGAATGGGACTTATGGGACCATTGGGACTCATGGGATAGCCGATGGCCCGTCACCAAATCACCAATCACTAATCACTAATCACCCGTTCGGCGCGCCCGATGCTTGCCCGGGGCGGGCCTCTCGACATTTCACTTTTCACCTTTCAGTCTTCCTTCTCACGTGCGCTTCATCCTCGACTCCCTTCGACTTCATCCCGAGCTCGCGATTTATCTTACCGTTTCTCTCGGCTTCTTGATTGGGCGGATCAAGATTGCCGGCTTTACGCTGGGTAGCGTGACCGGTGTCCTGATTACGGCGCTGGTGGTCGGCCAACTCGACATTTCGGTGTCGCCCGGGCTGAAATCGGTCTTCTTTCTCCTCTTCCTTTTCGCAGTGGGTTACGGGGTCGGTCCTGAATTCGTCCGGGGTTTGCGGAAAGATGGGGTCTCCCAAGCGGTTTTTGCGGTGTTTGTTTGTCTGCTCTGTCTCGCTACCGCTGTCCTGGTAGCCAAACTGTTCCACTTCGATGCTGGGTACGGCGCCGGTGTCTTTGGAGGCGCCTGCACGGTCTCGGCAGTGCTCGGCGTTGGGGCGGATGCGATCAATCAGTTGCCGCTCGGCGCGGAGCTCAAGCAGCGGTCGATAAATGAAATGTCCATCGCTTTTGCCGTAACCTATATTTTTGGGACCGCCGGCGTAGCGTGGTTCTTAGCCGCACTCGGTCCAAAAATACTCGGGGTCAATCTTGCCGACGCTTGCCGAAAACTTGAGTCCGAGTTGGGCGGAGACGAACCAGACCCCTCGGTCCATACCGCATATCATCTCATGGATGTTCGAGCGTATCGGATTACTGCGCCGGGATTTGAAGAGCAGACCATCCGCGAGTTTGAAAGCAAGTTCCCAAGCCAGAGGCTGTTCTTAGAACGACTACGGCGGGGCCACAAAATCCTTGAGTGTAACCCTGAGACCAAGATTCAGCCGGGAGACATCCTGGCAATTGCGTCGCGCACCGAAACACTGATTGAAGATTCCAGCCTTTTCGGGGTTGAGGTATCCGATCCGGAATTGCTCGACTATCCCGATGAGACGTTGGATGTCATGGTCACGAAGGGGGAGCTGGTGGGCGTTACTCTCGGAGCGTTTGCTGAGCTCGGGACCGACCAACGATCGCGGGGCGTTTTTGTTCGTGAGCTATCTCGTGGAGGTCATCCGCTCCCCTTTAATAGCGGCGTTAAGATCGACAAAGGGGATGTGTTGCGGATTAGCGGGAACCGGCGCGACGTAGAACGAATCGCTAAGAATATCGGCTACCCATTACGTTCGAGTCATGTTAGCGACCTGGTTCTCGTCGGTATCGGGATCTTCCTTGGCGCTTTCTTCGGTCTGCTCGGGGTTAGTGTGAACGGTATCCCAATCAACCTGAGTACCAGCGGCGGGACCTTGGTAGCAGGGCTCGTTTTCGGATGGTTACGCTCGGTCCACCCAAGCTTTGGAAACATTCCCAGCGCCGGGCTATGGGTGTTCAATAACCTTGGTCTGACCGTGTTCGTGGCGGTAGTCGGCCTAGAGGCGGGGCCGCTTTTTATCAAGGGCCTGGCGGAAGCCGGGCTGATGCTCTTGGTTGCCGGCGCGATTGTAACTATTCTCCCGATGTACCTCGCTCTGCTACTCGGCAAATATGCGTTCAAAATGCATCCAGGCGTTCTTTTGGGAGCTTGCGCCGGCGCCAGAGCTACGACCGCTGCCCTGGCTTCCGTACAGGATGCGGCTCAAAGTCGTGTCCCAGCCCTCGGTTTCTCCGTGTGCTTTGCCGTTGGCAATACTCTGCTGACTGTCTGGGGCGTTGTAATTGTCCTTTTACTGCGCTGATCCCGTTTTCTTGCGGAAGAGGTAAACGGTACTGCCTTTACCCGCGAACGAGCGCGCCTCTTCAAAATCCTGATTCTGACGCATCCGTTCAAGAAACACCGTCTGCAGTCGATTCATCGGTACCCAGCTTGCCAGGGAAGTAGAGGCAGGATCTGCTACCTCGACGAAGTCGGCTGTCTCCGCCCGCTTTAGAAGTTCTTCCGGACTTGGGGCACGATGAAAATCGTCAACCTGAATCGCTCGATGTTGTGTCAGGGCGAGCCAAGTCTGCGAACCGGCATTGACGCTCCCGATAAAGGTCAAAAACACATGTTTCGGGGCTTCGCTGGAAGGGGCTTGTTGGACAATCGCATCGAGGACGGCCTGATTTAGACTCTGTCCTTTGGCCGCAGCCGAGTCGACCGTCCAGATCTGTTTTGGGGGGCCGGCCTTGTAGTAAATAAAAGCGATACTCGCAAAGTAGAGAATGATAAGAAATCGACCGTAAGGAACGGTGGCGAGCTCTCCGATCGAGACGGCGGCAGCCAGGGCGAACAGGACTTCCCAGCCAAAAGAGAAGTTAGGATCCGTCATGCCGATAAGCGCCACGATGACCAGAGAAGCACTTGCGAAGAGCAGCAGGCTAACCGTGAAAATTAGCGATCTCCATCGCTTCAGGAAAGCTTGAGAAACCAGGCCAATTGCCGTCCAGATCGCCAGCGGTGTCGCTAAAGGGCCGAATGTTAAGTAGATCGGGTAACCTCTGACGCGGCCGATCAGCGATGCCCAAAAGCCTCCGGTTTCTTTCCACATCGCGGCTTCAGCTCCCGAGCCGGTGTTTATTGTGATATATCCGACGACTCCTTTCCAGCTGAGCAAGAAAAACGGCCCGGCCAGGAGAAGGATTCCTGCCAGCAAAAAAAAACCTCTTTGAAGTACCCCGATCAGGGATCGCTCTTGGCGAGACAATACGAACCGGTCAATCTCGGCGACTCCGAAGGCGCCCACAACCAAGGCCAGGGTAGCGGGGAAGAAAGGGGGTTTTGCCAGAATGGCGAAACCGCCCAGCAGCCCGAATAGAAAGTAACGGTACGGTTTTCGGTCAGCCGGCGATTCCTGGCAGCCGTCCCTTAATATGAGGCAGATGCAGGCAGCCGTAAAAACCCCCAAAGGGAAATCCGGACGAAACTGAAGAATACATTGAAAGGGGAGCTGCAACATCAGCAGGGTAAGGAGGATCAAGATTTTCGCTCCGGGGTTAGGAGGCCGGATCAAGACCGTAGCTAGGAGCAGGAAAAGGAACAACGGGATGGCATTTAGAACGTAAGGCGCCCAATCGTGAACCCCGAAGAGGTCAAACGCCAGCGTCGCGACCAGGGTCGAGTAGGGGCTGTGGGGCGGGGACTGAACCAAAGACTCGCAAAGTCCTCGAATTCCGGACCGCTGGAAGAGGTCCAGCCGCTGCAGGCCGTCAATGAAATACCCGACATCATCGTATCCGGGATCCATGGCGATACGCCCCCACCTGGCCGACCATTGCACCACGTGCGCGGTATAAACCGCGGAAATAAAGAGCACGAACAGGAAGATCCAGCGCCGGCTGCGCCATGTCATCCTCGGGTTCGGATTCTCTATCGCCTTCCCGGACCCATCTTCTGCGGCGGAAGCGAGATTCGACACGCGCTACTTATTGCAGCGCTGTGAACGCCGTCAACGCCGGGAGCGCGTAAGTGGACTGAGTGGACCAAGTAGACTAAGTGGACGAAGTGGACCAGCGGGCGCTCGCCTGCGTGCGACTTGAGTGGCATCCACTCAGTCCACTTACGGGTTCCCGGCGTTGACGGCGTTGTTTCGGGTTGCCTTGACCTTCTGGACCATTAGGCGGAGTTTGGTCAGGTCGGGACTTTGCCTGTATGAAGAACCAATTTAAGACGCTGCGAGCGTCATCGTTGTATTGCCAAAGATGCAAAGTTGCCCGCCCGGTTCGGGAGCGGTTACTGCTAGTACTACCCGACAGAGAGATTTACGATTATCTTTGTACCGAGTGCGGCAGCTCAGTTGGGTCTCGAGAAGTTAAGGCGGCAGAAGCCGATAAGCCATCCCTCATTATATGAAGGTGTAAAGGCTGCCTGACCGAAGCTACTCGGATACACCAATTTTCCATGACTCCGGTACTCCACTAGTCCGGCCCGCCCCTGGCTGTACTGTAGTACGTCTAAATATTATGGAGAGTGCCGTGGTCGTTCACGGAAATTGACGCACTTCGTTGTGCTACGGGATATTATTTTAAGGTATTATAAAAAAATAGTTGCTGAAGCTACCCCAATTCTGATGGTGTGGCTCAATGGCAAAATATCGGGTCTTGATCTGTGCCCCAGACGATGCCGATTTGGAATGCGAGCGAGCCGGGGAAGCCATGGCTCGTGTCGAAATTGACTTCAAGCCCAGGGTTGACTTAGAGCTCTGGCTTTGGTCAAGCCGATGGACGGAAAACAGCAAGTTCCCCTCTGCACGTCAGTTTGATTTGGTTGCCTGCGTCTTACGGCGATCATCTTGTGTTTGGGGTGGGGAACGACGCGAACCGGGAATGCCCTCGGATTTGGCTCAGAGCCTTCCCAGCCATGAGAATGGGAAAATCCCCGATTTCTTGGTTTTCGTCCACGCCGAAGGCGACGTGGCTGATTCGACTTCTCCCATGAACCAGATGGTATCGCCCTCGAAGGCGGTGGACTTGCTGCTTGGCAAAGCGGACCATCGCGACTTCGAATGGGAAAACAATTTTACTACCAGTATCAATTCGTACCGCGATTACGATCAATTCGAGACCATCTTTGAACGATTGCTCCGTCTTCGCTTGAGCGAAAAGATTCCCGCCGAAGGGCCGCACGCCTTCCCAAAAGGGAACGCCTTGCTTGAGCCTGACCACTTCTTTAGCCGTTTTGGTAACGCCGCCAGCCGAGAGATTTTGTCCTACATTAATGAATGGCTGGGAGAAGTCAGGGCCAAATGGCGCCGGGAACGTCGTGGCGTCGCCTTGACCGCATTTGTTAGTGCCGCAACTTTGGCGACTGCGATCACGTTCGGCAGTGTTACCTTCTCTCGTTTTCAACGGTCCGAAACAAATCTCGCCGTAGCCCGTACTGAAAAAACGAATGCGGAAAAGACCGCCCGCGCTTCTATGGCAGCCGCGGACAAAACAGCTCGGGAGTCGATTGAAGCGAAGTTGCAATCAGAGCAGCTAATGCATGAGATCGTCAGCGACCTCGGGGAAAAACTGAAGCCTGTCCGGCGAGCGGATCTGTTGGAACCGTCGCTCAAAGAGATCGAAGCCTATGACACTAAGAACGGAGCCGATACCCAGAATGGGTCGGTCCAAGTTCTCCGGGTGGCGGCTCTGAACGACCAGGGTGATCTGTTAGCCGACGACAATAACCTGGACGGAGCAGTTAATGCTTACCAGGAGGCTTGCCGGATTCTCGAGGACCTGGTCAAACAGGAACCGGCTAAGGACGAGTGGGTCGCTGAATGGGCGCAAAACCTCCTGAAGATGGGGAACATCTTCTCGACCCAAGGAAAAATCGGGGAGGCCATGGAGAATTACCAACGGGCTGCAGGACTCTGGCAAAAACTTGCGTCGGCCAAACCCGCAGACGTGGCCCCGAGGAGCGAGTGGACCAAGGTCTTGGTCAAGCTCGGTACCACTTTCATGGCTCAAAAAGATTGGGCCGGAGCCCGTACCCCGTTTGAACAGGCGCGCGATATTTTGCGGGGCTTGGCGGACCGAGATGCGCAGAATTCGGAGGCATGGTTACGAGTGCGGCAGATTTGCAATCAGCTTGGCGATCTGGAAGTCAAATCAGGCGACCTGGACCGCGCGGTTCATGCCTACACGGATCAGTTAGCGGCCGATGAAAAACTCGCGCAGCTAAGCCCTGGAGACGTCTCTGAAGAGAGAGATGTTGCGATCTGCCAGGAACGCATCGGTTACGTCCTGGAAGCGCAAGGCAAAATGGCGGATGCCTTGACCTACTATGAGCAGGAACTAAAGGGGTTTGAGAACCTGCTGCTTCGTGGCTCGACCGACGGCAGCCTGCGATTCAGTCTTTCTGTAGCTTACGAAAGCGTTGGCGGAGTTTTGCGCGAAGAAGGCAAACCTGAGCCGGCGTTACCGAAACTGCAGAAGGCCGTGGAGATCGCCCAGCAGTTAGTTAGCCAAGAATCTAGCGAGAAGAAGTATCAACGCCAGTTGTCGGTTTCGTTGCAAAATTACGGTAGCGTACTCGCAGACCTGGATAAAACCCCCGCTGCTTTACAAGCTTACGCTCAGAGCCAGGAGATTTGTGAGCGACTAGTGGCGGCAGTGCCGGGAGACACCGTTTATCAACAGGACCTGGCGGACTGCCTGGGACGCGTGGGCGATCTGTACAAAGCAGATGGGAACGTAGCAAAGGCTCGGGCCAGTTATCAGCGCTGTTTGCAGATTTCTGAATCGTTAGTGTCCCGGGATGAAAGCAACCCGGTTCGCCGGCAACAGCTAGCGCTGACTTTCCAACGGTTAGCTGAAGCCACGGCCCTTTCTGATAAGGAACAAGAGGCGCTGGGTTACTACAAAGTCAGTTGCGATATCTTCCAGCGTCTGCTTGAGACAAACGGCCGCAATGTTACTTGGCAAGAATTTCTAGCTAACGGCTATTTGCAAACCGGCAAGATCCTGCAACAAGGCGGCAAGACAGCAGATGCCACTGCTCAATATAACCAATCGTTAAAGGCGCTTTTGAGCCTGCGGCAGATCAACCAGCTTGACGATTACGGTGTCAGCGTCTTGCTAGGAGCTGAAGAAGCCCTCGGTAAGAAATTCTCTGCTGACGGCGGTGTAGTAGCCGAGTTGGCGCAGTAGTTGAACGCGCTATGAGGGGTGGCCTGTAAGTAATCAGTAATCAGTGAGTCAGTAATCAGTTAGCGACGAAGTCGCGCGTGACGGCGTATGGGCGCGTGGACGTATAGAGGCGCGCAGCGCTGAAAAGATTTAAGCTAGGCTGAGTCTGCGAGGCCTAGGTAACCCACATAGAAAGAGCGACAAGCGCTGAAGGCGCGATAGAGGTGGGTTTATTGATTCTGTTGGTAGCCGCGGCCGATGATCAGATTCCGAGGTTAACTCTCCAAACGCCAATTTCTTTCGCGCTTTCAGCGCTGACCGCCTTTTTTACATCTATACCTAGGCCTCGCGGACTCAGCCTAGGCTAAAATCTTTCCAGCGCTTCGCGCCTCTATTCGCCGACACGACCACACGCCTTAAGCCGCGACTTCGTCGCCACTGATTACTGACTCACTGTTACTGATTACTCTCCCGCCACCCCTCATGACCCGCTACACGCCCCCGCCCCCCGCCACCTAATTATCCAGCCACGCCGGCGACTTTTCCCAGACCTGTTTGGTGGCCTGCCGGATTCGGTCCCGCTTTTGCATGTGCCAAGGCACGTTCACAATCACGATGCGGTTCAGGCCTTTTAATAGAAGCACCGTCCGAAGAATTCTTGCCCGCTGGTTATGCAAAAAGTTGTAGTACCAATGAGATTCAATCAACTGCGGGATCAACACTGCGATCGTGCGGTCCGGGTTATCCCTCTCTAATCGCCAAATGTAATCCAACGTAGGAGCGACGACCCGTCGAAACGGTGATTGGATTACTTCCAGATGTGGTAACGGCAAGTTAGCCCGGCTAATAGCAGGTTGAATTTGGCGATCCCATTCCTCGCAGAAATCTCGCTGGCCATTTTCGCGTTCAATATGAATGACGCTGACTTCTTCTGAGAGACTGTAAGCGAGTTGCAGGGCTTTCTCGGCCAGGGAATTGAGGGTCATGATCGGAATCACAGCGATCATCGGCCGCGGCCGTTCTAGCTTGATAGGTCCGGCGAGGGCGAGCTCTTCCCCTACCTTCGTGTAATGACGATGAATCAGTAACATGAAGAGGTACAAACTCGGCAGCACCAGGAGGACTACCCAAGCGCCTTCAGCGAATTTCGTGACTATGACAATGAAGAAGGTGATGCCGGTCGCAACTGCTCCAACCGCATTAAGAATCACGCTGCCGGTTACGCCCGGCTGCTTCTTTTTCAGCCAATGCATCACCATGCCGGCTTGCGACAAAGTGAACGCGAGAAACGCTCCTACCGCGAAAAGAGGGATCAGCCGGTCGGTAACTCCATTGAAAACAATTAATAGGATACCTGACAATGCCGTCAGTAAGGCAACACCTTCGGTGAAGACCAATCGCCGGCCGCGGACCATGAACGAATAAGGAAGATAGCCGTCTTGCGCGATGGTCCGGCAAACGCGGGGAAAATCAGCAAAAGAGGTGTTCGCCGAAAGACAGAGCACTAACAACACCGCTGCCATGGTCAAAAAGTAGAAGACTCCCCGGCCCACTACCGCCTGAGTCATCAGGGACAAGATACTCTGGTACTGGTTAGATCCCGGGTCAGTGGCGTTGATGTGATAGACCTGCACCAGGTAAGCCACGCCGATGAGAAGCAGGATCAAGATGACCACGATGAGGGTTAGCGTCTTGCGGGCTGACCCTACCACCGGTTCCCGGAACGCTTGTACGCCGTTGCTTACCGCTTCTACTCCGGTCATGGCCGTGCAGCCGGCCGCGAACGCTTTAAGAAAAAGCCAAAGTGAAATCGTTTCTGCTACTGGCGGAGCCGGCGGTGGAGCCAATACTGGGTGCGGATGTCCCCCGCTAATAACCGCCTGGAACACTCCCAACAAGATCACGATCCCTAAGCAACCAACAAAGAGATAGGTCGGCGGCATGAATGCGAGACCGGATTCGCGTAGTCCCCGGAGATTTATGAAAGCCAGCAAGCCCAGGACCCCTAAGCAAAGCCAGAGCGTGTAAGGCTGCAGCGCCGGCGCCGCCGAAACCAGAGCGCCAATTCCCGCTGAAATGCCGACCGCTACGTTCAGTGTGTAATCGATCATTAACGCCACGGCGGCTAACAACCCAGTTCGGTCACCAAGATTCTCCTTGGCTACGGTGTACGAGCCTGCGCCGTTCGGATAAGCGGCGATTGTCTGGCGATAACTGATATAAACGATGGCCAAAATCACGGAGACCGCGATCGTGATGGGGAGCGAGTAGCCGAGCCCGGCAGCACCCAAAGGGATCAAGACCGTGAGTGCTGCTTCCGGTCCGTAAGCCGCGGAGCTCAGCGCATCCAGGCCGAATACCGAGACACCTGCGATTGAACCAACTCGCTCTTGCTGATCTTCGCTGGAAGCCAGCGGACGACCAAGGATGAGATCGAGTAATTTCATGGGGGGTGGGGTGGGGACGTGAGAGGTGGTCGCTGCTAGTATCAGTAATCAGTAATCAGTAATCAGTAATCAGTAATCAGTAAATCAGTAATCAGTCGAACGCAGCGAGTCGCTAGGCGCATCGTCCTCGGCGACGGTCACGAAATGCCACGACAGCTAGCGGAAATTGACCGCCGCCGATGTATCTGAACTAGAAAGCACCGTCATCGAAGCTGGTATCATCCCGCTGGACGTCCTTTTGAGCACTGATTACTGATTACTGATTACTGATTACTTTTGTGCCACCCCAAAGACCCCACAAATCACAATCACTTCTCACCTTGCACGGAAGGGCGTTACTGCTAAGGCATTGGGGATGCGTTTTCGGCCGGCTCCGCTCAGCTTTTGGGCGAACGTGATAACGGTGGGGATGTTTTGCCCACCTATTCTGTTCCTTTGGATGGGATTTGTGCATGTTTCTCCATTGGCGATCCTCTTTTATGCGCTCGCCACAGTCTGGGCAGCTTTGATCTTTATCTGTTGGGCGATTTCGACCCGCGAATACCGGGTTGATGGAAGCACCTTAGTGATCGTGCCACACTTGGGACCAAGTAAGAACTACGAAATATCAGGCATCGACGAGATTGCGATGAAACGTCAACCACTTCGCCGAGCCTTCGCTTTTCAAGCGATCGGCGCGTATGGACCCTTTGGTTTTCACGGTCGATACCGGGCGATCGTCACCCGACCGCCCGAGACTCCAGGTGGCCGGTCTCGACGACGGCAGGAACAATTCCACGTAGCCTGCACGACCCTGCAAAAAGCCATCTATCTTCAAAGCAAAACCGGCGCAGTCGTGGTCTCACCTAAGGAGGTGCCTGAGATGCTGCAGGCGTGCGGGGGAGGTGAAAGGTGAGAGGTGAAAGGTGAGAGGTGAAAGGTGAGAGGTGAAAGGTGAAAGGTGAAAGGTGGCTCGGCAGCGCTGTGTCTTCCTGACGATTTACAAGTTCAAACTTTGGTTGCCAAGAAAACTCTAGCGAAGGAACCGTACGGGAGCCCGCTCGTGGTTGATCTTTCCGAAAAGCTTAGTCTCGCCCAAGGCAAAACCTTTCACTTTTCACCTCTCAGCCTTCACGTTGTATTTCTCACCTCCCGTGCCCACCGATTCGCCAGAAGGCCGTTCACGAACAATTGGAACGGATGATAAAACATGATTGGCAAGAGAATCAGACTAAGGTCGGCACGGGAGCCGAAAATCAGGATCGCCAGCGGTACCCCCATCGCTAACGTTTTTTTCACCGAACAAAAGTAAACCGCAATCCAATCTTCCCGCTTAAATTTCGCTACCAAGGAAGTCAGATAAATCAGCAGCGACATGATTCCGAAAAGGAGGACGACAGACAGAAGTACGCCCACTGTGAGGACGATGCCGTATTTATCCCAGATTCTTTCGCTCACCGAGTCGCAGAACGCGGTATAGACGATAAACAAAATAACGGAATTACTAATCAGGTTAACCCAACCCTTGTTAGCGTCGATCCAAGCCTGGATAAAACGTCGAAGACCAACTCCAACTGCGAACGGAAGCAACGTCAAACAGGTTATCTGAACCAGGAGCGGGCCGATGGGTCCTGATTGCCCGGTGGCCTGCATCAAAAAGCTGACCAACAAAGGCGTCAGCACGACGCCGACGATGTTCGAGAACGCAGCGCTAAGGATGGCGGCGGCAGTATTCCCTCGCGCGACCGAGGTTAAAACCACCGATGTTGATATGGTTGAAGGTAAAACACATAGATAAAGAAAACCTTGTTGGATTCCACTCGGCTCGTTGGTCCAGATATGCGGCTCCACGAGTTGGAAACCAAGACCGACAATCGGAAAAACGACAAACGTAAAAAGCTGAATAATTACGTGGAGCCGCCAATTCCCTGCACCGCGCTTAACCTTCTCAAGCGGCATCGAGAGGCCTTGCAGAAAAAGAATCAACGCGATTCCGAAATTGCTGATTAACTCGGGGTGCAGCCACCCATGTCGCGAGCCTGGCTGCGGGAAAAGAAAAGCGACGATGACCGCCGCGAATAGCCCGAGGACAAAACCATTACGGCGGACCCAGGTCCAGAAGCTGGCGCCCCAGTGCGCAGGCGATCCGCGAGTTTCCGGCGGGGCTGAGGTGGCGGACGGCATCGTGAAAGGTGATTAGTGATTGGTGATTGGTGATTGTCTTCAGCACAGCGTCTGAAACTGGTGAGCTCTAGGTGATCCAACTACGAAGCACGTGGCGCGCCACCGATCTGGGAGGGCGCGCGTCCTCGCGCGCCGCGGTTTGGTCTGTCACTTTCGAACGATGTGAACGCTCGGTGGGTGGACACGCTCGGCTTCGAGAACAATCCGGCAGCTGCCGGACGAGGACGCGATCCCTCCCAGCGCATTCGTAAATCACTCCCTCCGTCACTCCGGCCAAAGAAAATGTTCTAACCGCAACCGGGTGAGGCGACTTTTGGCTTCTTCAGCCCGACTGCTGGGAGTTGCTGCCAGCTTTTGATAAATAGCGGCAGCAGATGCCCAAGACTTTTTGGACTCCAAAATCTGGGCCGCGTCGAATCCAGCCCGGAAATACCAGATTTCGCCAGGCTCACCATAGTCTATGCTAAGGACGTCATAGTACGCGGCCAACGCCTCGTCCCACTGACCGATCTTCTCATAGCATTTCGCCTTCTTGTAGAAGGCGCTCTGCCGGCAAACCGCTGATACTCCTTCCAGCGTCGCCAATGCGTCGAAGGTCTTGATCGCTTCACGGTACTCAGGTTCCTCTTTCGATCCCAACGTGAACTCCGCATCTCCTTTTGCATCCATGGCTTCGCAACGGATGTCGATAGGAATGGTCTGATTCAACAGATCATTCAGCAGGACAATCGCTTCCCGATCCTGCAGAGCTTGTCTCTTGGTCAATGCCTGTTCCAAACGTGCCCGGTAACGAAGGGGGCCATTAATTTTATAAACCTCCTCAAAAAGCTCGACTGCGTGGTCCATCGATGAGGAGTTCATACTCTTTCGCGCAGCTTCGCCTGCCAGAAATAAGGCGGTTTCCACCAGTGGCGAATCGGGGTCCTCTTCGGAGATCATCTCGAACTGCGTCTGGGCATTTGGATAGTCGTCTTGACGAAAATAGACTTCTCCCAGCTTGATTCGGATCTCCGGTCTGAAATGCGAATGAGGATATTTTTTGAGAAAATCTTGAGCCAGGCGAGACGTGGTGATCGGTTGATTACCATCGTCGGCAGTAGCAAAAAATTCGAGTCGCGCTTTCTCTTCTTGGGTGGAGCTATCGTCGGTAGCCACCTGCGTCAGTTCGGATTTTAATCGGCTGCGATCCGAAGGAGATTGGCTAAAAGCGATTTCAGCCAAGGCGAGATGAGCCTGGGGTTTATGAGGGTCGGCCGGAAAATCGACCAGAAATTGGCGCAAGCTTTTTTCTCCTAGCGCAGTTCCGGTTTTAGCTTCTGACATCGCTTTTTCGAACGCCAGCGCTGCGCGCTCAGATTCAGTGTTAGGCAACCGCGTCAATGCTTCGAATGATTGGCGATAGAGAGTCGCGTCGCTCAGACGCAGCGCACAGATGGCGGCATTATACAAAAAGCGTCCCTGGTTAGGCGTAGGTTCTTCACTGAGCTGTGTGTACAGAGCGAATGCGGAAGCGAAACTCCTTCCCTGGACCAAAGCGTCCGCCAAAACCTCCTGAACGCCGGCTCGGTCAGCGGGACTAGCCTTGCTATTCGCAGCCAGCCATTGGTCTGCGATCCCAACTGCCTCCGCGGAATTCCCGTCTTCATCCAATTGCTGGGCTAACGCGATCACCGCGGCTCCGGCCAGCGAATTGCTGGCATGGTCCGCAATGAATCGTCTGAGCAAGTTCAGCCCATTCGTGTGCGAACCAATCTTGAGCTCGAGCTTGCCAAGGTAAAATTGGGCCAATACCGGTCGATCCGAGCCTACCTGTTTCGGGTCTTCCTGCGCCCAGCGCGTCAGATCAGCCAACGAAGGAGTTTGTTCGAGCAGATAGATTGAATACAAGGCCTGAAAAAGGTCTGACAGATCTTCAGTCTGGGACTGCTCGCCGATGATTTTTTCGACAATCGATTCGGCTTCCTCGTACTCTTTTCGCGCGATGTAAGTGTTCGCTAACCCAAGTTGCGCGATGGTGGCTACGCGCGAGCCTTGTCCCGGTTCAGATGCTAAGACTTGTCGAAAGCTCTTCTCGGCCGCGTCCAGATTTCCGGTTACCAATGAAAGCCGCCCGGAGAGCGCTTCTTTTCGGGCCGCTTGCGACCGGTCGGGATGGTTCACCTTAGCCAGAAGATCTTGAGCGCCCTTAAGATCAGAGAGTTGCAATTCCAATTCTGTCGCCATTAAAAACGGCCTGCCATCGATCAAGGTTTGATCCTTGATAAGCGGGGATAGCGTCTGCAAGGCTTCGCGAGTCGCGCCCAGTTGTTGTTGCGCCTCTGCGAGACCAAGACGGGCTTCGACAACATTTCCACCGAGATTCGGATCCGCCAAAATCTCCGTCCACATGGTCTCGGCCTGTACCCAAAGACCGGAACGCAGCAATGCCTCGGCACTCAGGCTTCGGCCAACGATTGAATTCAAGGTCTGCGGATCCAAAACTTGCAGAGCCGCTATGGGCTGATTCGTGGATAGCAAACATTTGGCTAGCAAAAGTTTTGCATCAGCGACGTGCTGGGCGCCGGGCGCACCAAGATAGCTGCGCAGTTTTTCAATGCTAATCTCAGGAATTCCTTCTTGGTCAGCCCTGACCGCTTCATCGTACAAATCCGCCGAAGCAATTATGGGAAGGAAAGTGAGAGAAAAAAGAATGCAGGCGAGCGTCGTGCGTAGCCGCGGCGTCGCCTGCCCAGCGTCTGGAGGGGAGCCGCTTTGTAATTTGGCAGTTCTATCGGATGGCAGCAGGCGGCTCCCGGGAATAACCCAGCGTAGTGCATTTATCCAGCGGCTCTGTTCCGAGGGTTGTTGATCTGCACACGGCCGGTAGAACTGCACAGCGTTGAGACGTTCCCGGGAGCCGCCTGCTGCCAAGTTACGGAGCTGCCTAGTTGCAAAGCGGCTCCCCTCCAGGCCGCGCGGGCCATTCGTGCCTCTCGTTCGCTTTACGACGGCGCGCATTGTTCGAACATTCTCCGCAAATACCGCCCGGTGTGGCTGGCTTCGACCTCAGCGATGTACTCCGGGGGACCTTGGGCGACGACCATCCCGCCGTCCACTCCGCCTTCCGGTCCCAGATCGATGACCCAATCCGCGGTCTTAATCACTTCGAGGTTATGCTCAATAACGATCAAAGTATTTCCTTGGTTCCGAAGCTTTACCAGAACCTCTAGCAGTTGGCGGATATCCGCGAAGTGAAGACCGGTGGTCGGTTCATCCAAGATATACATTGTGCGTCCAGTCGCTTTTTTTGCGAGCTCGGCTGCCAATTTTACCCGTTGCGCTTCGCCTCCGGAAAGTTGGGTGCCAGACTGCCCCAGGGTCAGGTAGCCCAGACCAACATTCACCAGGGGTTCTAACCGGTCGTAGATCGCGGGTACGTTGCGAAAGAACCTGGCGGCTTCATCGACCGACATCGCCAAGATATCAGCGATGTTTTTTCCTCGATACGTGATCTCGAGCGTCTCGCGGTTGTAGCGGGCGCCACGACAGATCTCGCACTCAACGTAGACATCCGCGAGAAAGTGCATCTCGATCTTGATTACCCCGTCGCCCTGACAATTCTCGCAGCGGCCGCCCTTCAGGTTGAAGCTAAACCGTCCGCTATCGTAGCCGCGAATCCGGGCGGTAGGCAATTGACTGAACAACTCGCGGATCGGGCCGAACGCTCCCGAGTAAGTTGCCGCATTAGAGCGCGGAGTACGGCCGATCGGACTCTGATCGATGACGATCGCCTTGTCGACTTGGTCCAACCCGAGCAGGCGATCGTGCGCACCGGGTTTATCTTTGGATTGATAAAAGTGCCGGAACAGAGCGCGCCGCAGAATGTCATCGACCAAGGTTGATTTGCCGCTCCCGGAAACACCGGTTACGCATACTAAGCATCCCAAGGGAAAAGAGACGGTGAGGTCTCGAAGGTTGTTTTCCCGGGCGCCCGTCACCGTCAACCAGCCTTCGGTGCCCGGCTCAGGTAGCCGGCCGCGGTTGTACAGTAGTCCGCGCGGCTGCACCCGAGATCGCGGCACCGGTATTTGGAGCGCTCTTTTAAGGTATTGGCCGGTCAGCGATTCTTCGCTCGCTTCAATATCGGCAACGGAACCGGCAGCAACGATCTGACCTCCGCGTGGTCCAGCGCCCGGTCCGAGATCAATCACATAGTCAGCAGCTCGAATGGTATCTTCGTCGTGCTCAACCACGACGACCGTATTGCCCATATCCCGAAGCCGTTTCAGGGTCTGGATCAGGCGATCATTGTCGCGTTGATGGAGACCGATACTGGGCTCGTCCAATACGTAGAGAACGCCGGCGAGTCCGGATCCGATTTGGGTGCCCAGCCGGATACGCTGAGCTTCACCGCCGGAAAGCGTTCCACTCTCCCGGTTCAAAGTAAGATACCCGAGGCCTACCTCAGCCAAGAAACGTAACCGGGCCGTGATCTCCCGGAGCACTTCCGCCGCTACGTATTTCTGATGTTTGGAAAGCGCGATCTCCGCCAGGAAGACAAGCGCATTTTCGATCGTTAGTTGGCAAAATTGATGGATGTTGACCTCGACACCCTTGGAGCTTTCGATCGTGACCGCCAGGATTTCCGGGCGTAACCGGGCTCCCTTACAAACTTCGCACGGGCGTCTGCCCTGGAAGCTCTTTAACCGGGCACGAGTAAACTCGCTTTCCGTGTTTTTTTTCAGTTGCTCCAGCTGGGCCAGAACACCTTCGAAAGGTTTTTCGACGTCTCGGCTTCCGAACTTGAATCGAAGCGCCAGGTCACCGGTTCCGTATAACACGGCGTCCCGACAATTAGCAGACAAGTCAGCAAACGACGATTCCAAGTTACCCTTGTACGCTTCAACCAGAGAACCAAGCAGGGCTTGATGGTAGGCATGGATGCGTTTGCTCGCCTTACGCCAAGGTGCTATCGCACCATCTCCCAACGGGCGAGCAGGATCGGGAATTACCAGTTCCGGATCGAAATAGCTGACCGAACCGAGTCCTTGGCAGTTCGGACATGCTCCAGCTAAACTGTTGAAAGAGAAATGCTTTGGTGTGAGTTCCGGCAAAATGAACTCGGTTTTGGGATTACAAAATTCGGTTGAGTAAGCGAGCTCCTCCCAGTCTTCGGTATTTGGCAATTGCCGGCTGATAACGATGCGGTTGTCGCCCCACTTTAACGCGGTGTCGATGGAATCGGCCAAACGTGTCCGGACTCCTTCGCGCAATACCAACCTGTCAACGACGATCTCGATGGTGTGCCGGCTGTCTTTGGCCAGGCGAATCGGTTCCGGCCGGGCCAGCTCTAGGATCTCTCCGTCGACTCGCACTCGAACAAAGCCTTCTCGGCGGATCTTTTCCAAAACATCGCGGAACTCGCCGGTCTCATGCCGGACCACAGGAGCGATTACCAGAAATCGCGTTTCTTCCGGGTAAGTCAGAACCTGATCGACGATTTGCTGGGGTGTCTGCTTAAAGATTTTTTCTCCCGTGACCGGATCATGCGGTTGGCCAATCGCCGAAAAAAGTAGCCGCAAATAGTCATAAATTTCCGTTGTGGTCGCAATGGTCGACCGCGGATTCGCGACCGATCCTCGCTGCTCGATAGCGATGGCCGGAGACAGACCCTCAATAAAGTCGACATCCGGTTTTTCCATCTTATCGAGGAATTGCCGGGCGTACGCGGAGAGGCTTTCGACGTATCGGCGTTGTCCTTCTGCGTAGAGGGTATCAAAGGCGAGCGAAGACTTGCCCGATCCGCTCATACCGGTTATGACGACCAGTCTTTCTCGCGGAAACTCGACGTTAACTCCTTTAAGGTTGTGCTGGCGAGCGCCTACAATGCGAATATTCTCCGCAGCCATTGGTTAAAAAGCCGTAAATTACCACCAAAGCACAGGTCCAGGGGCGGGACCAGCGGTTTTGCGGGAAAGGAGTTCAAGGAGTTCAAGGAGTTCAAGGAGTTCAAGGAGTTCAAGGAGTTCAAGGAGTTCAAGGAGTTCAAGCGTGGGGAGCCACGCTGGATTGCAAGCCGAAACGGCTGGCTCAAGACATGGCTTTGACCGAGCGTGTGCTAACGGTTCGCCTCCTTGAACTCCTCGAACTCCTTCCCTTACCCGCTGATATGATACTTCTGCAGTCGCCGGTAAAAGGCGCTTCGGCTCAGGCCTAGGGCTTTGGCGGCTGCAATCGCATCGCCGTTGTGCCGGTCGAGCGCCTTCCGGATGAGATGTGCTTCTACCGACTCAAGGTCCATTTCTTCCAGGAGGTTGGCCCGGCTCTGCTGCCCAGTCTGTAAGCCTAGGTCTCCCGGTTGAATGACGTCTGACTGGGACAATAAAACGGCTCTCTCCATGACGTGGCGAAGTTCCCTGACATTTCCGGGCCAATTGTGCTGGAGCAGCGCGTCCAACGCCTTTGGCGAAACTTCACGAATCTTTTTTCGGTAACGCGCCGCCAATTCGTCCAGAAAACCCTTCACCAATGCTGGAATGTCTTCCCGACGTTCGCGTATCGGAGGCAAATGGATCTGAATCGTGTTCAGCCGGAAATAAAGGTCCTCTCGAAATCTCCCGGCCTCGATATCCTTGATGAGTTCAGCGTTGGTAGCGCTGAGTAGCCGTGCGTTCGCTTTTTGAGTTCGGGAAGAACCGACCCGCTCGAATTCGCCGGTTTCTAACACCCGCAGGATCTTGGCTTGTTGGGAACCGGTCAAATTAGCGATCTCGTCGAGGAATAGGGTCCCACCGTCGGCGAGCTCGAATCGACCCACGCGATCTGATCGGGCATCGGTAAATGCGCCTTTCACGTGTCCAAACATTTCGCTTTCAAACAATGTCTCTGGGATACCGCCCATATTGACGCTGATTAACGGCTGCCGCACGCGGCTGGATAAACGGTGAAGCATCCGCGCGACCACGCCTTTGCCGGTGCCATTCTCGCCGGTAATCAAGATGTTGGCGTCGGATGGAGCTACCTGTTCTACGATTCTTTGCACCTCCTGCATGGCCGGAGATAGAGCCACGAAGTCAGAGATTGGATTTTGGGCGGTCCTCAGTACCAGGTTTTCCGCCTCCAGGCGTTCCTTACCCTTCAGAGCGGCGCGCAACTGAATTTGAGTCCTCAAGATCGAAAGCAGCCGTTCGTTCTCCCATGGCTTTTGCAGAAAATCCCTGGCTCCTGCCTGAACCGCTTCGACCGCAAGCGGGATCGATCCCCAGGCGGTCATCACCACCGCCGGGAGCGAGGGATCGATCTGTTGAACGCGGCGGAGCAGATCGAGACCCTCCTGACTGGAAGTGCGGTCCTGATGATAATTCATATCCATCAGTAGCAGGTCGAACTCGTTTTTACCCAAGGCAGCGATCGCGGCCTCCGGGCTCTCAACGCAGGTGGTGTGGTATCCTTCCGCAGAACAAATGAACGACAGGGCGCTCAATATCTCCGACTGATCATCGGCAATAAGGATTTTGGCGCGATTCGGCATCTTCTGACAGGGCGCGAGACGTTAAGGCAGACTTCCCTTACTCCTTTATGAAAGAGGGTTTACGCTCATTCGTAAAGTAGAATGGTGATGGGCCGGCGGTTAGCGGTTAGCAGTTTGCAGTTGGCGGTTTGCAGTTGCGCAGTTTGGCGGTTGACCATTTGGTGGGGCGAGGCTCCCGAAAGAACTAGGCGATCGAACAACGAGACTAGATTCGCCGTCGCTCTATCGTTTGAAACGCCGAATCGCGCGCCGAGCCGGGTACTAGACGTGCCAACTGCCTTACCGCCTCCCAACCTTCCAGCAAGGCCTCTCGGCGATCACCCGATCCCCAGCGCTCCAAACCAGTGTGCATGCCATGTCGTGGGCCCGGCTCGGCGCGCGGTTCAACCTTGCAAGCGAACGAGCGGCGATAGGTTCAATCTCTTTGACTAGCGGTTCAGGTCTTTCGGGAGCCTCGCCCCACCAAATCAGCCGCCAAACCGCGCAACTGCGCAACCGCCAACCGCCGACGCCGAACGCCGAACGCCGAACGCCAACGCCAAACGCCAAACGCCAAACGCCAAACGCTAACCGCCAACCCTTTTAAACCAAACCTTCGCCCGATCGATCTGAGCTCCACGCTCGATGAAGAATTGTTTTAGAGCAGGCGTATAGAAAGACCCATCCTCTTCCGGGTTCATCCCCAGGAAGATCTCGCCGCCCGGCCGGAGGAAGCGCTTCTCCAAATCGTCGAGAAAGAAAGCCCACTCTTTTGGGGTCCAAAGATCGGAGCGTTTGTGGGCATTGAAACAGATGGAAAAAGCGGTCACCATATCGAACCGCTCGCCGAGATCCGGTAACGGTTCATACGCGTTGATCTCCCAAACCATCCTCTTCAGCCTAAACAATTCGAAGAGCTCTCCATACATCGGCGGCTCAGGAATATCTAAGCCGACGCCCGAGTGCCCTAGGTGTCGCGCGACCAAAAGAAAATAGCCTGCGCCGCTGCCCAGATCGAGGATCCGCAACGGACGCGCCCGAGCGGTCAAGCGAAGCTCTTGTGCGCGCCGGATGTTAAGGGGGAGCCAACGGCCTGCGTCTAAATACTTAGGCCAATGAGTCCGTTCGCCCGGGACCGAGAATTTCTCGCGGATTTTTGCGAATCCCGCCGAATCAATTCCCTTGATGATTTCCTGAGGATCGATCGGATGCCGCCAGCGGTGATAAGCATTGCTGGCGCTTGACCAAGCCGTTCCGTCGACCAATTTCGCGATTTTCTGAGTTACACGCATTTTAATACTGAAAAAAACCTGAAGAAAAATTTAACCACTCAGCCACCGAGGACACGAAGAAAGATCAACCGCAAATGGACGCAGATTTACGCAGATAAGGCGGACTTCCTCCGTTCGGCTCGTGAAACTTTGGTTATTCTTAGTCCCTTGTTATTTCCGAGAACGGAAAGAGCGGCACAAAGAGATCTATCGCGCTCGCATTGGTAACAACCGTAACCGAAGTCAAATTTATCTGCGTAAATCTGCGTCCATCTGCGGTTGATCTGTTTCGGTTTTGTCCGTTCCCGGCGTTACTCAGAGTCGCCATTGTCAGACTTGAACTTTGTCAGGACCAGGGTGGTTCCCCGGGATTTGCGCTGATAGTCAACTTGATCAAAGGCATGACGGATCAAATGCAACCCTAGGCCGCCTGGACGCACATGTTCCAGCGGTCGGCCTTGGACCACCTCGGCCTGGTCACCGAAATCTCTCAACCGAAAGCGCACACCGCCAGAGTAGGTCTGCAGTGATAATGTGATCAGCTTATCCTCGGCCAAATGGTAAGCATGCCGGATAATATTCGTGCACGCCTCGTCAACTCCGAGCACCATCAGATCGATCTGGCGCGCCGGGAAACCTTGCTCTTGTAGAAATTGCCGGACACAACTGCGCACGAGACCCAAATTGGCCGGGTGGCTGGCAAACTCTAGCTTCTTCATTTCACACCGATGGCCAAAACCGTCATGTCATCGTGGGGGGCAACGTCTCCGCGGTGTTCCGCTTCGGCCTTAGTTAGAGCGGCAACCACAGTTACCAAATCGGTGCCCGACTCCGCCAGGACCTTTTTAACGCGCTCGGCGGACAACGGTTCTCGATCAGCATTGAAGGACTCGATCAGGCCGTCCGTGTAAAAAACCGCATGTGATCGCGGCAACAATTGGATCTGGTTCACTTCGAAAATCTGATCTCGAATAATACCAAGCGGCGGTGCCGCCAGGATACATGGTTCTTCCACCGTGCCATCCTCGAAACGCAACCAAGGCGGGCTATGGCCCGCCACCGCGAACTCGATAACACGTTTCTCCGGGAAGATTCTCCCCAAGATGGCGGTGATGAACATTCCATGAATCGTGCGATCGCACAGACGGTTGTTCCATTTCGCTAAGGCGTCGGCGGGAGACATTCCCCGGTTCACGATGAGGCGAAGCATGCTGATGGCTTGGGCCATCAATAAAGCCGCCGAAACTCCCTTTCCGGAGACATCTCCGACGACGAAATAGAACTCTCCTTCGTTACGCTCAAATACGTCGTAAAAATCGCCCGCGATAATGCGTGCCGGCCGATAGTGAGAAACGATGGTTAGAAGTTCCGTGGAAGGCAGGACATCCGGCAAAAACGAATGCTGAATTTCCGTGGCCAGCGCTAAATCCTTTTCCAATTGTTTACGCTCACGTTCGCGCTCGATGGCCCGCATTTTGGCTATCGCCGTTGCGACCAAGTTGCCATATGCCTCGAATGCCTCCAGGTCGAGACGATCGAAATGCGGTTTATCAGCCGGATTCAGGACCTGCAAAACGCCGATCTCAGTTTCTTGTTGAAACAGCGGGATACACAGGATCGACCGCGTCACAAAACCCGAGCTCCGATCTAGCTCAGGGTAAAAGCGCGCGTCTTGGTACGCATCCCTAACCAGAACGCTACGACGATTTTCTCGAACCCAACTCGCGATACCTTTGCCGCGCGGGATTTTTATCGGATGCGAAAGAGCGGCCTCGACAGGCCCACGAGCGATCACGAGTTCGAGGTCGCCGGCCGATTCGTTGATAAGAAAAAGGGAACTGGCCTCGGCATGCATGACCCGACCTGCGACATCCAGAATCGCTGAAAGCAATTCGTTGAAATCCGTGATCGAATTGATCAGTGCGCTTACCTCAACCAACCCGCGGTAGATGTTCACCGAACGCTCAAGCTCGTCGATGGTCGTCGTCATTGGCGACAGAGTATAACACGGGAACGGAAATGGGGTAATGGAGTAGTGGAGTGATGGAGTGATGGAGTGTTGGAGTGTTGGAGTGATGGAGTGATGGAGTGATGGAGTGATGGAGTGATGGTAGGGCGAGGCTCCCGAAAGACCTGCTGATTCGAACAACGGATTAGACCCGCCGCCGATCTACCGTTTGCAATGCACGATCGCGCGCCGAGCCGGACCCTGGGTGTGGCCACGCTCCGGTCCCGGCTCGGCAGACCTAGCGGCCTTGCACACAGCAGAGCTCCGCACCTCATATCCCTTTGTTCGATCGTGTTGCTCTATCGGGAGCCTCGCCCTACCAACACTCCGCCACTCCGCCACTCCGCCACTCCACCACTCCACCACTCCACCACTCCACCACTCCACCACTCCACCACTCCACCACTCCACCACTCCACCACTCCACCACTCCACCACTCCACCACTCCACCACTCCACCCC
>Ga0185299_10000324_pt1 | contig 141194 bp, 149 predicted proteins | sample PaiPotPPA55metaG_FD_128002 | JGI IMG/M metagenome (GOLD analysis project Ga0185299, IMG submission 128002) | Iron sulfur acid spring bacterial and archeal communities from Banff, Canada, to study Microbial Dark Matter (Phase II) - Paint Pots PPA... ...
CCATTTCGGCCAGCGTGTGGTCGACGCCGCGCTCGGCCGCCCAATCGCGGAACGTCGACCGGAAGCCGTGCGCCGTCACCTCGACTCCCATACGCTTTAGCTCGTTGAAAAAGGCGTGGCGGTACATTTTGCCGCCGGCATCGGAAGGGAACACGAATGCGTCGGGCGCGCCCGATTCCGGCAACAGTGCCAGCGCCGCGTCCGAAAGCGGCACCAAATGGTCGCGCGCCTTACCTTTCTTCCCTTTCATGCGTTCGGCCGGGATCGTCCAGGTGCGGCCGGCAAGATCGAATTCACGCCATTGCGCGCCGTACACCTCGTCGGAACGGGCCGCCGTCAGCACCAGGAACTCAAGCGCCCTTGCTGCCGCGCCAGGCCGCTCCCGTAGCTCCGTCATGAATGCGGGCAATTCGGCATATGGAAGCGCCGCGAAGTGCTCGACGGCCTTTGTTTCGCGCGCCAACAGGTGCTCCAGGTGCCCGCGCCACCTTGCCGGGTTGTCGCCGGCCGGCCGCCATGATCGCGCCACGGAGAAGTCCAGCACCGACTCAATGCGTCGCCGAACGCGGTCGGCCGTGACGCGCTTTTCCTGCCAAATCGGTTCGAGCACCTTCAGCACCAAGCCCGTATCGATGGACGCGACCGGAAGCTTGCCGATCAGCGGCAACGCATAGGTCGACATGCTGGCGCGCCATTGCTCGGAATTCTTCGTACCTTTCCAGCTTCGCTCGTGCGCCTTCAGGTACAGGTCGTTGACTTCACCGAAAGCGCTCGCTTTCGCCCGCGCCAAGGCCGCCTCGACGCGTTCGCCGCGGCGGGTGTCGATAGGGTCTCGGCCGGCCAACACCAGCCGGCGGGCCGCCAGGGCCGCGTCCCTGGCTTCAGCTAAGGTAACAGCGTCCACCGGCCCCAGCCCCATCAGCCGCCGCCGCCCGGACGCCTGGTAGCGGTAAACCCATGACTTCGATCCGCCTGGCGCGACTCGAAGGTACAAGCCCCGCGTCGTGTCGGCGTGAAGACCGGGCTGCTTTTCCGCCCGTACCCGCGCCACGCTCAAACCGGCCATTGCCGTCACCTGTATACCGTTTGGTATACCAGTTGGAGCTGGTTGCGGGTGGATGTCAATGGATAAATGTGGATGATTTCGGAAGTGACGGTTGGCGGAAAGACCGCAGAAAACCTAGGATTTTTAACCTTCCGTGGATAAATGTGGATGACTATGGAGGGTGGCTTTGCCTCGGCTGGTACATCCTGGTCGAGACCGGTTCGGTACTGGCGCTGACCCTTTTCTGGGCGTTGCAGTATCTCGGCACGTTGCTGGCGCCGTTGTTCGGCATGGCGGGCGACCGGATCGGCCATCGGACAGTGCTGTGCGCGATGCGCGCCGCCTATGCCCTCGTCGCGTCAGCCGTAACGGCCCTGGCCTTCAGCGGCGTCCTCGACCCGGGCTATGTGTTCGCGGCGGCGGCGCTCTCGGGGCTGATCCGACCCTCGGATCAGGGCATGCGCAACGCGCTGGTCGGCGAGACGATGCCGGGCGGCACGCTGATGGCGACGATGGGCGTCTCGCGCACGACCGCCGACTCGGCCCGCATCGCCGGCGCACTGTTTGGCGCCGGGCTGTTTGCAGCGTTCGGCATGGGACCGGTCTATCTCGCGATCACCGGTTTCTACGCGCTCGGCTTTCTACTAACACTCGGCGTCGCCGGTCGCCGGCATCGGCTCGATGCGGCGCAGAGCGAGCGCCAGTCGCTGTGGCGCGATTTGGCGGAGGGACTTGCCTATGTCTGGGATACCCCGTGCTCGCTGGCCGCGATGTGGCTGGCCTTTCTCGTCAATCTGACGGCGTTTCCGCTGACCAGCGGTCTGTTGCCCTATGTCGCGAAGGACATCTACGGCATCGGCCAGACCGGGCTCGGCACCCTGGTGGCGAGCACAGCGCTCGGCTCGCTGCTCGGCTCCATTGCCGTCAGTCTTGCCGGTCGCGCGATCCGTCCGGCGCGCATGATGATCGTCTTCGCGCTCGCCTGGTATGCGGCACTTCTCGCTTTTGTGCAGATGACAAGCCCGGCGAGCGGCCGGCTCGCGCTGATCCTCGCCGGCTTCATGCAGAGCCTCAGCCTGGTGCCGATGTCGGTCATGCTGCTGACCAGCGCCGGCGAGCGGTTTCGCGGCCGGGTCATGGGGGTGCGCATGCTGGCGATTTACGGCGTGCCGATCGGACTCATGATCGCCGGCGTGCTGATCGAGAGGATCGGCTTCGCCTTGGTGGCCTCGCTCTATTGCGGGATCGGCCTCGCATTGACAGCGCTTATAGCGCTCTATTGGCGGGCCGATTTATGGCCGCGCGACGCCCCGGCGAACTGGCGTTAAAGCTTGATTTCTAGCCGGACGTTCTCAGGAATCGTAGGTAATCATCGAGGTGACCGGCACCTCGACCTTGCTGCGGCCATTGAGAAAGCCGAGCTCGATGATGCAGGCGCCGGCCACCGGCGTGCCGCCCTGCTGCCGCACCAGCTTGACGGCGGCCTCCATCGTGCCGCCGGTCGCCAGGAGATCATCGACGACGACGACCCGCTGGCCCGGGCTGATCGCGTCTTCCTGAACCTCGATCGTATCGGTGCCGTATTCCAGATCGTAGGAATAGCGCACGGTCTTGCCCGGCAGCTTCCCCTGCTTGCGGACCATCGCAAACCCGCTGCCGATCGCAAAGGCGAGCGGGGCCGCGACCAGAAAGCCGCGCGATTCAATGCCGATCAGGAGATCGGGGCGGTAAGGATGCACCGCCTGAGCCAAGCGCTCGATCGTGGCGCGCCAAGCGGCCGGATGCGCCAGCAAGGTCGAAATGTCGTAAAACAAGATACCGGGCTTCGGGAAATCGGGTATCGAGCGGATGTGCTGCTTCAGATCCATGTGAGTCCCCGCCGCCGCCCGTAAAAATCGTTCTCCGGTTGCGACATAACGACTTTTCCCTTACTTGGGAAGCGTCAGACCGTGAATGTCATGAGCCAGAACGTTTAGGGGCATGCCGCCTAGCGCAACCTTTCTCGCCGGAGCAGATTCGGACGCCCTCGTCTTTCGGGCGGAAGGCGACTGGCTCCTCGCCACCGCGGCCGAACTGGACCGGCGGCTGCGCGGCCTCAATTTGCCGAGCGGCCGCCAAGTAATATTCGATCTCGCCGGTCTCGAACGCCTGGATACCGCCGGCGCCTGGCTGTTGAAGCGTACCGACAACGAATTGGCGGCACGCGGCAACGCCGTCAGCGTGGCCAATGTGCGCTCGAACCTCGCGCCGCTGCTCGAGCAGGTGTGGACGCATGGCGCGGCGGCGCCGCTGCCGCATCCGATCCCGGCGCACCACACTCTGGCCGGCTTTGTTGCCCGGATCGGCGAAGTGTCGGTGCGGCTGATGCGGCGCGCCTATTCGGTCATCGGCTTTGGCGGGCTCGTCACGCTGACTTTCGCCGAACTGGTGCGCCATCCGCACCGGCTGCGCCTGCCCGCCCTGGTCGTGCAGATGGAGCGAACCGGGCTCGATGCGTTGCCGATCGTCGGCTTGCTGTCGTTCCTGATCGGCGTCGTCCTGGCCTATCAGGGCGCCGACCAGCTGCGGCGCTTCGGGGCCGAGATCTACACAGTCAACCTGCTGGGCGTCGCGGTCTTGCGCGAGATGGGGGTGCTGCTGACCGCGATCATCATCGCCGGCCGCTCGGGCAGCGCCTTCACCGCCCAGATCGGCACGATGCAGGTCAACGAGGAGATCGACGCCTTGCGTACGCTCGGCCTCGACCCGGTCGAAGTGTTGGTCGTGCCGCGCATCCTCGGCTTGCTGCTGACGCTGCCGCTGCTCGCGGTCTATGCCGACTTCATGGGACTGCTGGGCGGCTGCCTGATGTCGTGGGGAACGCTCGGCATTCAGATCCCCACTTTTCTCGATCAGTTGCGGGGCGCGATCGGGCTTTGGACGTTCTGGGTCGGCATCATCAAGGCGCCGATTTTCGCCGCGCTGATCGCGCTGATCGGCTGCTACGAGGGGTTCAACGTCGAGCGCAGCGCCGACAGCGTCGGCCGGCTGACGACGCAATCGGTCGTCGAGTCGATTTTCCTCGTCATCGTCGCTGACGCCGCCTTCTCGATCCTGTTCTCAATGCTGCATATCTGACCCATGCCGAACCAGCCCGACGACATCGTTATACGCGTACACGGCGTCGTCACCCGCTTCGGCGCGCAGACCGTGCATGACGGCATCGATCTCGATGTCCGGCGCGGCGAGGTAATAGGGATCGTCGGCGGATCCGGCACCGGCAAGTCGGTGCTGTTGCGCACGATCATCGGGCTGCAGCGCCCCGCCTCAGGCAGTGTCGAGGTGCTAGGCCACGACGTGTTGCACATTAGCGATACCGAGCAGCGCGCATTGGACCAGCACTTCGGCGTGCTGTTTCAGGACGGCGCGTTGTTCAGCTCGCTGACGGTGGCTCAGAATATCGAGGTGCCGTTGCGCGAGCATTGCCGCCTCCCCGAACCTCTGATGGACGAAATCGCGGCGGCCAAGATCGCGATGGTCGGGTTGCCCGACGAAGCCGGCGACAAGTTTCCGTCGCAGCTGTCGGGCGGCATGCGCAAGCGCTCCGGGCTGGCGCGTTCCCTGGCGCTCGATCCGGAAATCCTGTTCCTCGACGAGCCGACCGCCGGCCTCGACCCCATCGCCGCGACGGCCTTCGACCGGCTGATCGGCGATTTGAAGATGAGCCTCGGGCTCACCGTGGTTATGGCCACCCACGATCTCGATACCCTGTTCGCGATCTGCGACCGGGTCGCGGTCCTGGTCGACAAAAAAATTCGGGTCGGCACCTTATCGGAACACCTGCAGGACCCGCATCCGTGGATCCAGGCCTATTTCCATGGCCCGCGCGGTCGTGCCGCGCTTGCCGGTGAAACCACGCCGGCGGCGGTCGCGCCGGCTCCAGCACCCCAAATCGGTCCGGCAGCTTTGTCCTGAGCCGCTGCATAGCAAGGTACATGCGATGGAAACACGAGCACATTACGTCGCGGTCGGCACCTTCGTCCTGGTCCTGATCACGGTCGCCTTCGTCGCGGTTCTGTGGATCGGCCGTGCCCAGCTGACGACGCAATACTCCGCCTACGATATCTATTTCCGCGGACCGGTCAGCGGACTGAGGGAAGGCGCCGTCGTCGAGTACAACGGCGTGCCGTCGGGCCGGGTCAAGGAGATACGGATCGACCCCAAGAACGTCGAGCAGATCCGCGTCACCGTCGAGATCGAGAACAGCGTCGTAATCAAGCAGGACGCGGCGGCCAACCTGGAAACCAATATCCTGAGCGGTGTCTCGTACATCCAGATCGCCGGCGGCACCCAAGACGCCCCGGTCCTCACCGCCGAGGCGGACTCGCGTTATCCGGTGATCCGTTCGCGCCGTTCGCGCCTCGCCAGCGTTACCGCGCGCCTGCCGCAGATCGTGGCAAAGCTCGACGAGACGGCCGACCATCTGAACGATCTCCTCAATGAGGAGAACCGCAAGGCTATCGGCGACATCCTCGTGAACCTCCGTACCGTGTCTGGCGATGCGGCCGACAACCTCAAGCCGGCGCTGACCGCGCTGACGACCCTCCTTCACAACCTCGACCAGAGCTATTCCGATCCCGGCGGATTACGCGATGGGCTGAACGCGGGCATCGGCGATTTCGACCGGCTCGCCAAGAACCTCAACGAGACCAATCATCAGCTGCAGCAAGCGTTGCAGGATGCCCGGCCGGGCTTGCGCAATTTCTCCCAGCGGACATTGACGGATGTCGGCGAACTCGTCGGCGATGCCCGCCAGCTGATCGCGAGCGTCGGCCGGCTGGTGGCCGGGCTCGATCGCGATCCGAGCCGGGTGCTGTTCGGCGACCGTCGCAAGGGATACCAGCCGCAATGACCCGTCCTCCGGCTTGGCCTTGCTGGCGGCGTCCTTCGCTGCTCGCCCTCAGCATCACCATCGGCGTCGTTCTCGCGGGTTGCGGCGGCATTTTCTCCGATACGCCCCGGCGGCCGCTCTACCAGCTGAAGCCGGCGGTCGTCTTTTCGTCACCGGTGCGGCACGTTTCGGCACAGCTTCTGCTGGCCCTGCCCAACGCACCGGCCGGGCTCGATACGAACCGCGTCGCCTTGAGCCGCGCGCCGATGTCGCTCGACTATTTTGCCGACGCGGAATGGACCGACAGCGCGCCGCTCGTCGTGCAGGCCGCGCTGCTCGACGGCTTCGAGAAGAGCGGCGCGGTTCCGGCTGTCGGCCGCGACACCGCGGGGCTCCGGGCGGACTACATCCTCGAGACCGATCTGCGCGACTTCACCGCGACCTACGATTCGCCGAATGGCCCGCCGCGCGTGACGGTCGCGTTCAGTCTGAAGCTGATCAAGATACCCGAGCGCAAGATCCTCGCGCAGCGATCGATAATCCGGCAGCAACCCGCGGCGGGAAATAAGATTCCCGACATTGTGGAGGCCTTCAACGCAGCCCTTGGCAGCGCGGTCGAAGAGGCCGTCCGGTGGACGGCGGGCAACCCGGCCTTGTCGGCTCCGCGCGCATCGCTATCCTGGCCGCGTTTCATTGATGCCTCTTGATAGGAGGGCCGGTGACTCTGCGCGAGCGGCAGAGGATTGCGGCGGCGATGTTGCGCGAGTGCCGTGGGGCTCTTGAGCGCGCCGGCCGAACGATCCTCGATCAGGTGACGGGAGGCGCTGACGAAATCGCGGCATGGCAGCGCTATCCGGAGGGTGAGGTCTACGATCCGGAAAGCCACGCCCAGTATTTTTACCATTCCCACGCGGCGGCGCCGGCCGGTAGCCCGGACCACGGCGAGCACGGCCATTTTCATTTGTTTCTCCGCGCCGAAGGGCTTCCCGCCGGGATCGCGCCGCTGCTGCTGCCGGAGCTCGCGGTGGCGAACGCGCCGCTGCCGCCGCAGTCGGCCCCGGTAAAGCGCGGCAGCCGCGACGAGGTCGTGCATCTCGTCGCGATCGCGATCGATCGGCGCGGCGAACCGGTGAGCCTGTTCACCACGAACCGTTGGGTGACCGGCGAGACGTGGTACCAGGCCGACGACGTTATCCGGATGCTCGATCGGTTCCGGATCGGCGATACGCCTTCCCCGCTGTTGAACCGCTGGCTCACCGCACTGGTGCAGCTGTTCCAGCCCGAGATCGCGGTGCTGCTGCGAAATCGCGACAAGACCGTCGCCGACTGGCGCTGGAGAAGACGGACCAACGTCTTCGAAGACCCGCGGCTCGAAATCACCTCGAGCTTTGCGATTGACCTCGACGCCCGGCTCGCGGCGGCCGAATGCGACCATGAGCCGGTATTCAGGGCCGAGCCGCGCGGCTGGTCGCGGCTGCCGCCTATGGCGGAAGGCTGGGGAGCCTAAGCCTCACGCAGCCGGAGCGTCGGGCGCGATATGACCGCGCGAGCGGTAGCGCTCGCGAGCGGTCTGGGTCTCCACTATGATCGAAGAAATCATGGCCGGCTCGATCACGGAGTGACATCCATGCTGAAGATCTGGGGACGCGCGAGCTCGTCGAATGTGCAGAAGGTGCTGTGGTGTTGCGCCGAGCTCGAGATTGCCTATGAGCGCACCGATTGGGGCGGGCCGTTCGGCGGCAACCAGGATCCCGAATATCTCAAGCTGAACCCGAACGGCCTCGTGCCGACCGTCATCGACGGCGACCTCGTCATGTGGGAATCGAACACGATCTGCCGCTATCTCGCGGCGACCCGCAATGGCGAACGGCTGTATCCGAGGGACCCTTCGGCGCGCACCCATGTCGAGCGCTGGATGGATTGGCAGCTGGCCGTCGTCGGTCCGCCAATGGGACAATTATTGTTCGGGCTGGTCCGCACAAAGCCGGAGGCGCGCGATCCCGCCGCGATCGAAGCGGCGCGCCGCCGTGCGCTCACGGCTTGGATGATCGTTGACGACGAGATCAGGGACCGCGGGCCATATCTTGCTGGCGCAGAGCTGAGCCTCGCCGAGATCGTGCTCGGGACGCAGATCTATCGCTGGTTCGCCTTTCCGATCGAGCGGCCGCCGCTCGACAATTTGCGCGTCTGGTATGACCGGCTGCGTCAGCGTCCCGGGTTCAAGACGCATATCGAGACCCCGATCACGTGACGGTGAGCGGCGGGCATCGGCGTTGCTTTCTGAGTGCGCCTCCATAAGCTGAGCTTCCCGCGAGCGGGAAGCGAGAAGGCGCGCGGGCGGAAGGGGGGAAGATGTTCAAATCGTTCAGACTGCTGGCGCTCGGGGGCATCGCGTTGGCGATCGGGATGGGTGCGTCTGGCACCGCGTCGGCGCAGGACAAGGACAAGGCCATCGCCGAGCGCCAGGACTTTATGAAGAAGCAAATCCGCGACTGGATCGCGATCAGGAATTACCTGCAGGGAAATGCCGATCAACAGACGGCAAGCGCTGCCGCTGACGCCTTAACAAAATCGGTTCCGACGACTCCGGATTACTTCCCGCCGGGAACTGCCGGGCCGGCCCCCGATGGCAAATATGCGACAAAGCCCGAGCTTTGGAGCGAACACGATAAATTCGTGGCAGCGGTGAAGAAGGTCGGCGAACAGGTTGCAGCGCTGGATGCGGCGGTAAAAAGCGGCGACAAACCGAAAGCCGAAGCCGCCTTTAAGGACCTCGACGCCTGCAACGCCTGCCACAACGACTTCCGAGCAAAACTGCAATAGGACCGGCCTCAGTCGCTCTCTTGCGGGCGAGCATGCGGCTTTGGACGCCACGAGCTCTGGCCTGCAGAGCGGGCGTGGTATGATCCCTGCCGGCGCCGCATGCCTCGATCCATTCCCGACAAAGCAACGACGCTCGGCGCTCTTCTCCTGCTGATGGGGTGTGCAGCGCGTGCGCTTGGCGCGGACCCGGATGCGGTCGCTCGGGGCGAGTACCTCGCCACGGCGGCGGATTGCGTTGCGTGCCATACCGATGTCGATCACGGCGGTAAACCCTATGCCGGCGGGCGGGCACTCGCGACGCCGTTCGGCACGTTCTATGCCCCGAACATCACGCCCGACCTTGAGACCGGTGTCGGCCGCTGGACCGACGCGCAGTTCCTGCACGCATTGCGCGACGGCGTGCGGGCCGACGGGGCAAACCTGTTTCCCGTCTTCCCATACCCGAGCTACACAGGGATCACCGACGAAGATGGGCTCGCGATCAAGGCCTACCTATTCGCGCAGGCGCCCGTGCGGCAGCCGAACTGGGCGCACGAGGTCTCCTTTCCGTTCTCGTGGCGCTGGCTGCAAACTCCGTGGAAGTGGCTGTTCTTCACGCCGGGGCCGTTCCGGCCGGCGCCGGATCGGGATGCGGCTTGGAACCGGGGGGCTTATCTCGTAACCGCGGTCGCGCATTGCGGCGAGTGCCACACGCCGCGTAACTGGTTCGGCGCGATGGATACGAGCCGGTTTCTCGCGGGCACTCCGCATGGACCCGACGGCAAACCGGTGCCCAACATCACCCCCGATCCCAAGGCCGGTATCGGCAATTGGCGCGAAGATGACATCATCGGCGTGCTGACCGACGGGCATACGCCGGATTTCGAGTTCGTCGGCGGCGCGATGCGGGACGTCGTGAAAAGCACGTCTCGGCTCACCGACCAGGATCGCCGTGCGATCGCGATCTATCTCGAATCCATCCCGCCCAAGCCGGCCGCCGAAAAGAGATAATCGAAAAGTCGTTTCGGCGCTGGACGCTCGGTTGCGACCCCTTATTATGCGGGTTTGTCTCGCGCGACTTCCGCGCCGAGACGGTGGCGATCATCGGTGAACCAGCGGCTGCGTGTCGGCGTTTCCGACTGGCGGCGGAGCGAGGGAGCTGCTGTTGGCGCGCACGCGATCAGACAAGAGCCTGGCTCGTTTCGACCGGATCGCGCTGGTGCTGTCGGGAGGCGCCGCGCTTGGCGCCTATCAGGCCGGAGCGTATGCCGCGCTCGAGAGCCGCGGCGCGCGGCCGAACTGGATCGCCGGCACCGCGATCGGCGCGATCAACGCCGCCATCATTGCCGGGAATCTGCCGCACGAACGCGTGCTGCGGCTGCGCCATTTCTGGCAGCAATTGAGCCGGCGCGCCGCGACGCGGCCGGGCTCAGGCGCGAGGCGCTCGCTGCACCGCTTCGTGCGGGCGTGCGCTGCGCGCTGGAACGGCGCGCCATCCGCGACGCGCGAGGATGCCGTAATCGGCGCCGTCGAGCTGCGCGAGCTGGTTCAGGAGGCGGTCGATTTCGAGCGGGTCAACTCGGGCGCGGTGCGCCTCGTGCTGGGCGCGATCAATTTGGCCACCGGCGCCGAAACCTATTTCGACAATGATCGCCACGTCATCGGTCCGGATCATGTGCTGGCGAGCACCGCCCTGCCCGGTCTGCCGCCCGTCACGATCGACCGGCAGCATTACGCCGGCGCGGCGGTCTCGGTGGCGGCGCTCGATGAGGCGAGGCCGGCCGACACGCTATGCTTTGTGATCGACGGCTACGATCCGGTGCCCGGCCCGCGCGGCGGCGTCAGCCGGTCGGCTCGCGAGATCGCCGGGCTCCGGCGCAACCACGATCTGCGACGGATGATCGCGCTGTTGGGTGAACGGGTTCCTCCGGCCCTGCAGAACAATGCCGATATTCGCCGGTGCCTCGCCGAGGCCAGCAGCGCAACGATGACGATCCTGCACCTCGTGCACGAGGGCAACGCCGCCGAACTGGCCGCCAAAAGCACCGACTTTTCGATGCCGGCGCTGACTCGGCGCTGGCAGGCCGGCGAGAACGACGTGGCGACGAGCCTCGCCCATCCGTTGTGGCTGGCGCCGCCGCCGCGGCGGCTCGGCGCCGTCGTACACGAGTTGCGGGGCGGGGTCGCAGCACCGCCGCGCTAGCCGATTCGTCCCGTTCGGAGCCCCTAGGGCCCGGGGTTCTGACCGCTCCCCTCGGATGATTTTGCGATCCTCAGACCGGAGTTCCCGCTCGCGCCACGCCTGGGCTGCGTTTCGGCCATGCATTTTCATGTTATTGAATTTATGATGTTTTTGCGTACCTAGTTGCAGCAGTATGATAAGCGTTCGCCGGTCGCGCGAAAAATCGGTTCCGCCGGCTGGCGGCCGCAGAGGAAGGTTCTGAGCGGTTCCATATAGGGTTCGGCCGCACGATGCCGGCCGCACCGAGGCAACAGGAAATCCATGCTCTACGATGCTTATTTGGCGCAGCGGGATGCGCTGGCGCCGCTGCGGTTCTTCGCCGGTGCGGCCGGAAGCGTTATCGGCCAGCCCTGGCCGATCATCGGCGATCTGCCGTTCATGCGCGGCACTGCCGCCGCGCTGAACCTGTTCTCACGGACAGGAATCTCGCACGAGCGGCGGCCTTTCGGCATCGCCAGCGTGACGGTCGACGGTGCCGAGGTGCCGGTCACCGAAGAGATCGTCTCGACGCACCCGTTCTGTCGGCTGGTCCGCTTCCGCAAGGAAGGCGTGGCCCTCGATCAGCCAAAATTGCTGATGGTCGCGCCGTTGTCAGGGCATTTCGCGACCTTGCTGCGCGGCACCGTCGCGACCGCGCTGCCCGATCACGACGTCTATCTGACCGACTGGATCAACGCCCGCAACGTACCGGTCCGCCAGGGCCGGTTCGGGCTCGACGATGCGATCGATCTGATCATCGACTTCATCCGGCTGCTGGGACCGGGCGCCCATGTCATGGCGGTGTGCCAGCCTTCGGTGCCGGTACTCGCGGCGGTATCGTTGCTGGCCGCGGCGAATGATCCCTGCCAGCCGCGCTCGATGGTGCTGATGGGCGGGCCGGTCGATCCGGCCGCCAACCCGACCGAGGTCAACCGCTTCGCCGAATCGCACAGCCTCGCGTGGTTCGAGCACACCGTGATCACGACCGTGCCGGCGCGTTATCCCGGCGCCTGCCGGCGGGTATATCCCGGTTTTCTGCAGCTCGCCGGCTTTCTCAGCATGAATCTCGATCGGCACGTCTCGGCACATTGGCGGATGTTCCAGCAGCTGGCCGAGGGCGACGACGACAGCGCCGCGGCGACCCGCGCGTTCTACGACGAATACAGCACGGTCATGGATCTGCCCGCCGAGTTCTATCTGGAGACCCTCGACCGCGTGTTTCAGCGCCACGATCTGGCGCACGGCACATTCCGGGTGCATGGCGAGTTGGTCGATCCGGGCGCGATCGAGCAGACCGCGCTGATGACGGTCGAGGGCGAGCGCGACGACATTTGCGGCCCCGGCCAGACCGTCGCCGCGCAGCGACTGTGCCGCAACCTGCCGGACTCGAAAAAGCTGCATCATCTGCAGCTCGGCGTCGGGCATTACGGCGTCTTCAACGGCCGCCGCTGGCAGACCGAGACGTATCCCCTCGTCCGCGACTTCATCCGCGCGCACAGCTAAAACGGAAATTACGCGTCCCGGCGAAAGCCGGGACCTACCGTTCAGCCGTTCGTGCCTCCGACAAGTGGATCCCGGCTTTCGCCGGGACGGCCGCGATGCGCTCCGACTTCCTCCGTGCTTCGCTTTCTGACTAGTCGGACCGAATCACGACGCTGAGACGCGTAGCTTGCAAACAACGAGCGCCCGCGAGCAAGACGATAAAACCGGCTGCAACGAATGTGCTCAGCCGCCGGCCAATGCCGCAGCGGGAGCGGGATATTCGATGCGACCGGCTCCCAAATTGATGAGTAACGGTTTCTTTGTCGCCTGATGAAATACGCTATCGCTGCTTACGAACACATCGCGCCGCGCATAGATATGACTCCAGAGACCCTGCACATCGCACACCGCGTTGCGCCAAAGATCCCGCTCGTCGTCCCAAATCAGCGGCGTCTCGGGAATGAACCTTGCCGCGCAGAAATCCCGGTAATCATGTTGGATGTTCGGGAACAGGATGTGATGGATCGCCAGCTCGATCTTCGTCTCGTCCGGACCGGCCCAAAGGCCGTGGTCCCAAAAGCCCATATCCAAAAGAAACATCGGGTGGCACAGCGACAGATGCCCCAACCCGACGTTTCGCAATCGTTCCTGGAACACTTCGAAGTCTTCCAGCAGAGGAACGTCCCTCTGTTTCTCGGATGCCATGATGGCGGCGATGGCGACATCGGCGACGCCCCGCATATGCGCCGCGGCAAGCAGCCGGATCGCCGGAGCATTGGGCTCCTCGTTTTCAAGTGCGATGATGCAATTCGAATCCAGTGTGAACGACAACATCTCACCACCGGCCAATTATCGTCTTACTGAGGGTTGATCCGGACAACGTGCTTCATAAAAACCGATGTAATCTCAATCACGAACTCAATTTCTTGCTCAATCAACTTGTCGGTATGCTTCACGTATCTGTTCTGATAATGGGCATAGTACTCGACAAGCTTTGTGAACATGTTGGCAAGCTCCGGAGAGCCACCTCTCTCTTTTATGAGGGCGCCCAGAGCGGAGATTTGGTTTTCGAAGATCGTCCAGAACATTTCGGTCAAACACATTAGCGCGAAATTTACCGATAGCATCGTTATAGAGAACCAGGGCTTCAGGGCACACATCGAGCCAATGTCTGGTCTCCTCGATCACAGTATCGTTGACCGTGCTATCGCCGTCCTCGGTTCCGTATTTTTTGTACTGCGTCGCTAGGAGCATTTTAATGCGTCGCGTCTCGGGTTTTTCTGGCCTGAAGCCGGTAATCCGGTCGCAGAGCTCCCGTATTATCCGATGCTGCTGTGAAGCCTTGAATTCCTGGAGGTTATCGAACAGCGCCGTTCGCTTATTCGGCGAGTCGAAGGGATATATGCCGTGCGGAATCTCGACGCCATACTCGATGGCATAGCCGCGCATGAGCTTCACAATCTCTGATCCGCTCAATCCGCTACTCGTATCGCCCAGCACCTCGGCGGCATGCATAAGGAAGCTTGGCGGAAGACGATTGGACCCAATCACGGCGCTCGGCTTTCCGGCTAATTTTCCAGCTTCTTGCGGGCGGCGCGGACCAGCTCGTGATACGCCAAAGCGGTTTTCGCTGCCTGCTGGTCTAGGCTATCTGCTACCTTGCACAGTCGATCAGGCGCGCTTTCGCGCCACTCGATCGGCAGAGAGTACATCCCCTGCTGGTAAGAAACGGGACGAAGCCGGCTCATCAAAAACTCGAACAGGACTTCTCCCTCGGAGACGAACCTCCAGCGCAGTTCCTCAAGCTCGGGATCGATGAACTCGTGCTCGGGCTTATTCTTGTTTTTAACAACCGCCTCGAATTTCTCGATTTCGTTTACGGAGAAGGAGCAGCCGCCGAAATTCGGATGCCTGAGTAAATAGTCGGGCACTCCATTCATCGCGGCTTGTATGCCGGCAAGCGTCTTACGGTCGGCTCCCCTCCCGGTAGACGGCTGTTCGCCGATCGCGAGATTACCGCCCTTCTCTATGAACCGGTACAGCCGATCGCGCGCGGTCTTGACCTCCATTGGTGTGAGGTTCTTGGTCTGCCGGCGCTTCGTGTCGTAGTCATCGTGATGCGGGAGGCAGAGGTACGCAAGATCCTCCTCGTCCGCGTTCGAGGGATCGCGGTCAATGTGTGCGATCTGGCCCTCCTTTTGACTGTAATCGGAATCGAAATGCGCGCAGAGGCAGCACCGACGACGGCTGCGGTCAAACACCCGGTGCTGTACCGCTTCGGGAATCAATTTGCGCGTCACCATGTCCCCTACATAGATCAACATCGCCGGAAAGCCAGCTTCCGCGACAGCGAACGGCCTTCGATCAGGGCCCGAGGCGCTTCAAAATGGGTCCCGGCTTTCGCCGGGACGCCGAATCTGATGCAATATGCGCGATAACGCGCGCTCGCGTCTGCGAGCCAGAGTCAGCGGAGGGAAAGCCATGCCGTTGCGCAGCAAGGTCATCATCACCTGCGCCGTGACGGGGTCGATCCACACCCCGACGATGAGCCCCTATCTGCCGCTGACCCCGGACGAGGTGGCGCGCGACGCGATCGCCGCGGCGGAGGCCGGCGCCGCGATCCTGCACCTGCATGCCCGCGACCCCAAGGACGGGCGTCCGACCCCCGATCCCGACGTGTTCATGCAATTCCTGCCGCGGATCAAGCAGGCGACCAACGCCGTCGTCAACATCACGACCGGCGGCGGCCACGGCATGACCCTTGAAGAACGCCTCGCCGCGCCCTTGCGTGCCAAACCCGAGATGTGCTCGATGAACATGGGCTCGATGAATTTCGGGCTCTACCCGATGCTCGACCGCTACAAGGAGTGGAAATACGACTGGGAGCCGAAGGCGCTGGAGATGACCCGCGACTTCATCTTCCGCAACACCTTCGCCGACATCGAAAAGGTCATAAAGCGGCTGGGCGAGGAGTGCGGCACCCGGTTCGAGCACGAGTGCTACGATGTCGGGCACCTCTATAACCTCGCGCATTTCGTCGACCGCGGGCTGATCAAGCCGCCGCTGTTTGTGCAGACGATTTTCGGCATCCTCGGCGGCATCGGCGCCGACCACGAGAACCTCGTTCACATGAAGCGCATCGCCGACAAACTGTTCGGCGATGACTATGCCTGGTCGATCCTCGCCGCCGGGCGGCACCAGATGCCGTTTGTCACGATGGGCGCGATCATGGGCGGCAATGTCCGGGTCGGTCTCGAAGACTCGCTGTGGCTCGGCCGCGGGCAACTGGCCCAGGGCAATGCCGATCAGGTCAGCCGCATCCGCACGATCCTGGAGAATTTGTCGCTGGAGATCGCCACCCCGGACGAAGCGCGCCAGTTCCTGGCGCTGAAGGGCGGCGACGACGTCGCGTTCTAGACCCGGCCGCTGCCTTCGTCAGCGTGGCTGCTTATGCGCTTCCATGTAGGCGCGCAGCACGGCGTTCATGCGGGTGTGGAACCCTTTGCCGGTCGCACGGAACCACGCAAGCACATCGCGGTCGACGCGCAGCGTGACATTCTCCTTACCGGGTGGCAGCACGAGCTTGGCTTTGGACCAGTCGATATCGAGCGGCGCGGCATCCGGGTCCTCGGCGACGGCTTTCGCGATGTCCTCGTCGGTCATTGCGTCGAGGCGGGCATAGTCCGTCTCGTCCTTCATGCGCTTTGCCTGTTCAAGCGTGACGCGCGTGATACGTTCTTTGCTCGCGGGCATTGGCTTTCCTTGCGCTGACGATACGGCGGCTTTCATCGCCAGACATACACGACGCTGAATACGCGGCCGCCTATTGCTCCCAGGCACCGAACCCGGCTCTCACCGTAATCACGGCGGGCGTCGAAACGTTCGAGAAGCTCACCGCCGAACATCGGAATGACGTCGATGAAATCGACCCCGTGCTTCGCGAGATTGGCCGCTCGCTTGTCCCCATCCCATTCGAACCCCGTGGGAAGGTGGATCCGCCCCTACAAATGTCAAGGCAGGTTACGCGGCCTTTTTCAGAAAGCGGTCGACACCGTCCGGGGCGGTCGCACGCTGCAATTCGCCTTGGCCGGCGAGGTAATGCAGGTGAGCGAGCGCCTCGCCGAGCGCGAAGGCGGTCTGGTGCCGGTCGAGTTGGCGGCGGAACATCAGCGGCAAGAGGTCGGCCGCGCTGTGCGGCCGCTCGCAGGCGGTTATCGTCTCGGCGCAACGCGCCGCATGATGCGCCGCCAGCTCGTCGATCCGGATATGCACGCCGCAGAACGGCAGATTGTGCGACGGCAGAACGAGCGTGTCGGGCGGCAGCGCCTCACGGAATTTGGCGAGCGAGCGCAGATAGCGGGCGAGCGGGTCGCCCTCGGGCTCGTGCGGCGGCACGCTGATATTGGGCGAGATCTTCGGCAGGATCTGATCGCCGGCGATCAACACACGGGTTTCGGCGCAATAGAGCGCGGCAAGTTCCGGCGCATGCCCCTCGCCGACGATGACCCGCCACTGCCGCCCGCCGATCTCGATCTCGGTCCCATCGCCGATCCGGCGATAGGTCGGCGGCACCGACGGCACGCCGCGGCGATACCCGGCATGGCGCACCGCGAAGACGTCGCTGGCCTCCTCGTCGAGCCCGGCGCGGCGGGCAAAGGCGCGGGCCGCCTGCGAGTAATCGGCGGCACCGTCGCCGGTCATCATGCGCGCGTGCAGCCACTCCTTCTCGGTGATCCACAGCGGCGCCTCCCACCGCTCGGCGAGCCAGCCGGCAAGGCCAATATGGTCGGGGTGGTAATGCGTGACGATGATCCGCCGCACCGGCCGCCCGCCCAGGCCCTCGGCGAAGATCCGGTCCCATAACCCGGTCGTCTGCGCACCGGCAAAGCCGCAATCGACGATGGTCCAGCCCGGCCCATCCTCCAGCAGCCACAAATTGATATGGTTAAGCGCAAACGGCAGCGGCATGCGCAGCCACAGGACGCCGGGGGCGATCGGCATTGTTTCGCCCGGCGCCGGCGGCGTCGCGACCGGAAATTCCAGCATTTCAGCCATGCGGTTTAACGAAGAGGGCGGCGGGATCGCGAATTGACCCGTGAAGGTGGAGCATGCATGGATGCGCCGCAAGTCCCGCGCCCGACGGGCAGCCTTGCGCGGCTGGCGGGCGTTTCATGGTTTCAGGAGCAGCGATGCGCGATTTCAGTGTTCCCGGGCGTTCGGCCGCGGTCGCCGCCAACGGCATGGTTGCGACCTCGGCACCGCTGGCGACCCTGGCCGGGCTCGACGCGCTGCGGGCCGGCGGCAACGCGATGGACGCGGCGATCGCGGCGGTGGCGATGCAATCGGTCGTCGAGCCGCAGAGCACCGGGATCGGCGGCGATTGCTTCGTGCTGTATTCCAAAAAAGGCGCGCCGCCGGTGGCGCTGAACGGCTCCGGGCGTGCCCCCCAAGCGGCGACCGTCGAGTGGTACGCCGAGCGGCAGATCAACCAGATCTCGACGCAAAGCGCGCACGCGGTCACGATCCCCGGCGCGATCGATGCCTGGTGCACCCTCAACAGCGAATACGGCACAAAGCCGCTCGCCGAACTGCTCGAACCGGCCGCCCGCGCCGCCGAGGACGGCTATCGCGTGACCCCGCGGGTCGCGTGGGATTGGGACCGCAACCAATGGAAATTGCAGGACCCGTTCACCGCTAAGGTCATGCTGCCCGGCGGCAAGCCGCCCCAGGTCGGCGACAGGATGCGCAACCCGGCGCTCGCGGCGACGTTGCGCAAGATCGGCCGCGAGGGGCGCGAGGCCTTTTATTCCGGCGCGGTCATGCAGGACATCCTTGGCCGGCTCAAGGAACTCGGCGGCCTGCACGATGAGGAGGATTTCGCGGCGCAGCGTTCGGATTGGGTCGAACCGATCCGTGCCTCCTATCGCGGCCATGAAGTCTATGAATGTCCGCCGAACGGCCAGGGGTTAGCCGCGCTAATGATCCTGCGCCAGCTCGAAGGTTTCGCGCTCGGCGACGACAAGCTGAGCGAGGCCGACCGCTTCCATCTTCTCGCCGAGGCGACGAAGAACGCTTTTCGCGTACGCGACGATTTCATCGCCGATCCATCACAGGCCGCCGTCGACGTTGCCGGTTTCCTGTCCGATGAATGGGCCGAGAAAGCCCGCAAGCAGATCCACCTCGACCGCGCGATGACCGGCCCCGACTGGCACGGCGGCACCGAGCATACCGACACCGTCTATCTCTGTGCCGTCGATCGCGACGGCAACGCGGTGTCGTTCATCAACTCGCTGTTCTCGTCCTTCGGCACCGGCATCATGGCGCCGGAAAGCGGCGTCTTGCTGCACAATCGCTGCACCAGCTTCCGCATCGTCGCCGGCCATCCCAACGCCATCGCGCCGCGCAAGCGGCCGTTTCACACGATCATCCCGGGAATGCTGGTGAAGGACGGGCGTGCGGTCATGCCGTTCGGTGTCATGGGCGGCCAATATCAGGCGGTCGGGCACGCGCATTTCGTGCACCGTATGCTCGACCGCGGCCTCGATCCGCAGCAGGCGGCCGAAGCGCCGCGCGTCTTTGCCTTCCGGGGCGAGTTGCGGGTCGAGCGCGGCGTTCCCGAGCCGGTCGTCGCCGACCTCGCCGGGCGCGGCCACCAGACGCGCGTGGTCAACGTACCGCTTGGCGGCTGTCAGGCGATCTGGATGGACCACGAGCGGGGCGTCTTGATCGGCGGCTCCGAACCGCGCAAAGACGGGCTGGCGCTCGGCTACTGAGCGACCGATATCAAATCGATGACCGATCGACTCGTCGAAATCGCGGAGACCATCGCGCACGACGGCTTCGCCTATGCGCATGCGCCGGAGATGCGCGCCGTGTTGGCAGCAGCCGGATTGCGCGACTGGGATTCGTTCGCGCGCAGCTGGAACGATCTTGGCGTCGATGCGTACATGGCCGATGGCGGGCGCTATCGCCGCCGCCGCTTCGGCGTGTTCCGCGCCGCCGGCTCAGAAATCGCTCGCAAGCCGCACCAGCCGCATTACCAGAGCCGCGACTACAACCCGCTGAACGGCGGCATCGAGCGCTGGTTCGAGCCGGTCGCCGAAGGGATCGGCTCGCATCCCGCGATGCAGGCGATCCTCCACGCCTGCAAGCGGCTGTTCGACCGGCTGACCCCGGCAGCGGTGCGGCCCGACTCCTGGCATGTCGAAATTCATCAGTTCCGCATCGAGACACGGCCCGGGCAGGCGGGCCGGCCGACCCCGGAAGGCATGCACCGGGACGGCGTCGATTGGGTGCTGGTACTGCTCGTCAGCCGCGTCAATGTGCAGAGCGGCGAGACCAGCATCCACGATCTTGCGACACAACCTCTCGGCAGCTTCACGTTGACCGAACCGCTCGACGCCGCCTTCACCGACGACAACCGCGTGTTTCACGGGGTGACGCCAATCGAGCCGCTCGACCCGGGCAAGCGCGGCCACCGCGACGTCCTCGTCGTCACCTTCCGCCGCGAATAAACCCACGGCGTCCCGGCGAAAGCCGGGGCCCACTTTTCAGGCGCTCATGCGGTGGATCGGTGGGTCCCGGCTTTCGCCGGGACGACGACTTGAGGAAAGGCGGTACCTCAGCTTTATTGCGCGGCGGTCCAGCGGGCGAGCGCCTCGAGAGCGGCGCCTTCACCGCCGGCGTCCCAGGCATCGCCATGCCCCGCCCCTTCGATGACGATGAGCCGTTTCGGCTCGCGCGCGGCCGCGTAGAGCCGGCGCGCCTCGCTGACCGGTATGGCGGGATCGGCCGCGCCGTGCAGCATCAGAATGGGCACGCTAACGCTGCCGATCAGCGCCTCCGAGTCGAAGGGGTCTTGCATCAGCCAGCGATAAGGGATGGGCGGCCCACGCAATTCGAACAGCCGGCGCACCGAGGCATAGGGCGCGTTGAGCAGCACGCCCATGGCCGGCCGCTCGCGCGCCAGCGCGATCGCGGGGCCCGTGCCGAGGCTTTCGCCGAACACCGCGATGCGCGATTGCGGCGCCGCGGCGCGGACGAAATCGAACCCGGCCCGCGCATCGGCGCGGAGTCCGATCTCGGTCGGCTGCCCGGTCGAACCGCCATAGCCGCGCCAATCGATCGCCAGAATGCCGAGCCCGCTCTTGTGCAATTGCGCGAGCCGCCAACCATGGTCCGCTAGCGTGCCCGGCGTGCCGTGCAGAAAAAGGACGACGCCGCGCCCGGCGGCCGGCGGCGGGTGCCACCAGCCGTCGAGCCGCTCGCCATCTTCGGTCGCGATCTTTACTTCCGTAAACCCCGCCGCGGCGGCCGCCTCGGGCGTCGAGCGGGTACCGCCCAGCGTGTACTGGAACTCGCGCTGATGCACCGTAAAGACGACGCAGAGGTACAGGTACACGAGGCCGCAGAGGCAGAGGGCCGGCAAGAGCACCATCCCGGGTCGCACGGCCAGGCGGCGGCGAAGGGGTGCCGAGCGTTCGCCGAGCGCGTGCCGGAGGGCGGGGGCGGATTTCATCGCCGCGACCGTGGGGCCGCTAGGGTTACGATCCGATTAGTGCGCCCCCCTGGTCGCACAGCAGCGGTTTCACCGTGCGATGGCAAACCGCCGGCAACGGAGCGACATTCTGCGCAGAAGGGCGAAGCCCGATCCGCGGCCTCCGCAGAACTTTGCGCCCAAAATGGGCGCAGGATATCCCTTGCGCATGCGAATTTCCGCCCGGCGGACGCTTCGGGAATTCGTCCAGTCGCGTGCCGGTTACAGGGATCAGCAAGCACTCAAGGCGTCCCTCGATGCCTGGTTTGCTGAGGTACGGAAAGCGAATTGGAGGAACACCGCCGATGTCAAACGGCTCTACGCATCGGCGAGCATCGTCGCGAGTGACCGGATCGTGTTTAACATACGCGGCAACGCTTATCGATTGGTCGTCGCGGTTGATTTCGAAAAGGGCATCGTCTGGATTAAATGGCTGGGCACACACCGCGGTTACGATCGCATCGACGTGAGAGAGGTGGACCGTGACTGAGATCAAGCCAATCCGCTCCGAGGCCGATTACGACGCCGCCTTGCGTGAGGTCGAGCGGCTGTGGGGCGCGCCTTCGGGTACCCCGGAAGGGGATCGGCTCGACGTCTTGGCCACCTTGATCGATGCCTATGAGGACGAGCACGATCCGATCGATCCGCCCGATCCGATCGAGGCGATAAAGTTTCGGATGGAGCAACAGGGCCTCACCCGCAAGGATCTGGAGGGAATCATCGGGACGCGAACGCGCGTCGCTGAGATCCTCAACCGCCGCCGTGGACTATCGATCGCAATGATCCGCCGTTTGCACGAGAGATTGGGCATCCCGGTCGAGGTGCTGATCAGGCCGTCTCGCGTTCGTGCCGCGTAGGTCGGGCTCGGGCGCCCGACTCAGGTTTTCTGTTTCGCCTTGTGGATCGCGGCCAGCACGCGGGCCGGGGTCAGCGGCGTCTCGTTGACCTCGGCGCCCTTTGGCCCGCCAATCGCGGCGAGCGCATCGCGCACCGCGTTGGCGATAGCCGCCGGCGGCGCGACGGCGCCGCCCTCGCCCATCCCCTTCATGCCGTATTCGGTGGCCGAGGCGGGGGTGTGCATATGGCCGATCTTGATCGCCGGCAGTTCGGCGGCGCCCGGCATCAGATAATCGGCGAACGTCACCGCCAACGGCTGGCCCTGTGCATCGTACGGGATTTCCTCGTAGAGCGCGGTGCCGATGCCCTGCGCGACGCCGCCGCGGATCTGGCCCTCGACGATCATCGGGTTGACCATCGTGCCGCAATCCTCGGCGACCGCGAAATCGAGGAGCTCGATAAAGCCGGTCTCGGGATCGACCGCGACGACCGCGCCATGCGTCGCATAGGAGAAGACGCCGGTACTGATCTGCGGCTCGTAGGTCGCGGTCATGTCGAGCAGCGGGTCGACCCCGGGCGGCAGTCCGTCCATCCGAAGATGCGCGACCTTGGCGATCTCGCCGATCGTCACCGAGCCCCGCGGCCCATGCACCGCGCCGCCCTCGCAGCGCGTCTCGGCCGCGTCGCATTGCAGAAGATGCGCGCCGATCCGGCACAGCTTGTCGCGGAGCATGCGGCTGGCGCGCGCCACCGCGCCGCCTGACATGACCATGCTGCGCGACGCGAAGGTGCCGAAACCAAAGGCGGTGCTCTCCGTGTCGCCGTGCCGCACCGAGATGTGGTCGGGATCGATGCCGAGCTCGTGGCAGGCGATCTGCGACAACGTCGTTTCTAGCCCCTGGCCGTGCGACTGGATGCCGACCATCAGCACGAGGCTGCCGTCCGGCAGGATGCGCGCCGTGCAGCTCTCGAAACCAGGGATGATCGAGGCGCCGCGCGAGGCAAATTCGGCGGCGCCGTGCGCGGTCTGCTCGGTGAAGGACGCAAAGCCGATGCCGATCAGCCGCCCATCCGCCTCGCCCTGTTTCTGCCGCGCGCGGATTGCCGGCATGTCGAGCAACTCGGCGCAAAGCCGCACGCTCGCCGGGTAATCGCCGGTGTCGTAGCGCATGCCGGCGATCGAGGCGTACGGCATCTGCTCCGAACGGATCATGTTCTCGATGCGCACCTCGGCCGGGTCGCGGCCGACTGCGCGCGCCACCTCGTCGATCGTGCGCTCGATCGCAAAGCACGCGCCCGGCCGCCCGACCCCGCGATAGGGGCCGAGCGGCGTCTTGTTGGTCGCCACGGTATAGGTGCGGGCGCGGTAGTTCGGGATCGTGTAGGGACCGGGCAATGTGCGCCCCGCCATATTGGCTTCCTGATACGGCCCCTGCGGCCAGAGGCCATAGGCGCCGGCATCGACGATGATATCGGTATCGACCCCGAGCACCTTGCCCTGCCGGTCGGCATAGGCGGTAACCTTGTAGTGATGGTCGCGCGTGTGGGCGCAGGTCAGCAGGTGTTCGGTGCGGTCCTCGACCCAGCGCACTGGATGATCGAGTTCGAGCGCCAGCGCGGCGAGGATGATCTCTTCGGGGTAGAGCCGCGCCTTCGGGCCGAAACCGCCGCCGACATCGGGTGCGACGACGCGGATGCGGCGCTGCTCGATGTCGAGGATCTCGCCGAGCGCGACCCGGACCGTGTGCGGCGTCTGCGTCGAGGCATAGACCACGACTTCGTCCAGCCGGTGGTCGCGATAGGCGAGCACCGCGCGGCCTTCCATCGGCGCGCCGGATTGCCGGTTCATGCGGTATTCGCGCGTGACGGTGATCTCGGCGGCGCGCGCCGCGGCTTCGATATCGCCGCCCTCGATCGTGCGTTCGAGATAGAGGTTGTCGCCCCAGCTCTCGTGCACGAGATGGCGGCTGCCGCGCCACACCTTCGGCGCATCAACCGCCGCTTCGAGCACCTCGTATTCGACCTCGATGCTGTTGGCGAGGTCTTCCGCCTCGCCGCGGGTCGGCGCGACGCAAACCGCGATCGCCTCGCCGACATACCGCACCTTGTCGGTCGCGAGCGGCGGCCAGGGCGGCGATTTCGCGCCGGCCGCCTGCGTCACGACGCGGATCGGTGTGAGCCGCGGCAGATCGGCGGCGGTGAAGACGCGGCCCTTCGATCCGGGCGGCGCGGTGATCGAGCGGATGCGGGCATGCGCATGCGGGCTGCGCAGAAACGCGATATCGCGAATCCCCGGCAGGCGGATGTCCGGCACGAACTCGCCGCGCCCGTCGAGGTGCCGCGCGTCCTCGCGCCGCAGCACCGAGGCGCCGATGCCGCGGCCCGTGCTGCCGTCCCCCGCGCTCATGATGCGTTCCCCTGCGTCTTGACGGTTTCTGCTGCCTCCGCGATCGCGCTGACAATGTTGGTATAGCCGGTGCAGCGGCACAGATTGCCGGCGAGCCCGTTGCGGATCTCGGCCTCGGAGCCCGCCTTGCCGCGGCGGATCAGGTCGCGCGCGCTGATCAGCATGCCGGGCGTGCAGAAGCCGCACTGCACCGCGTGCCGGCGGTGAAAGCTGTCGCGCAAGGCGGCGATCACCGGATCGTCGCGCAGCCCTTCGAGCGAGCGGATGTCGCGGTCGTCGCACGCGACGGCGAGCATCAGGCAGGCGCGCGCCGGCATGCCGTCGACCAAGACCGTGCAGGCGCCGCACACGCCGTGCTCGCAGCCGAGATGCGTCGCGGTCAGATTGTGTCGGTCGCGCAACAGATCGGCGAGCGACAGGCGCGGCGCGACGTCCTCGGCGACATCGGCGCCGTTGAGGCGGAAGCGGATCGCGGTCATTGGATGGCCTGCGTCAGCGCGCGCAGCGCGGCGGTCGCGTGCAGGCTGCGGCGGAACGCGTCGAACTGCCGATCGGCGGCGCGCGCCAGATCGGCCGCGATCGCGTCGCGCGCCGCGGCGGCATCCGGACGCCCGCGAGCGCAGAGCCGCGACGCGGCGTCGAGGATGAGCGGCGGCCCGTCCACCGCGCCGAGCACGACCCGGGCATAGCCCCGCGCCGGGTCGCGTACCGCGACCGCCAGCGACAACGCGAATTCACCGGCCTTGCGCGCCAGTTTGACATAGCCCCAGCGCGCCTCAGGCGACAGTTTCGGGACCCAGATCGCGGCGAGGATCTCGCCGGCGGCGATGCGGGTCTCGTAAATTCCGGTCACGAAATCCTTGCAGGCGACCGCCTTCTTCCCCTTCCACCCCTCGATGATCGCCGTCGCATCGAGCGCGGCGAGGACGCACGGCCATTCCGCCGCCGGATCGGCCAGCGCCAGGCTGCCGCCGATCGTGCCGCGATTGCGAATCGCCCGGTAGGCGAGCGTCTCGGCAACCTTCGGCATGAGCCCGTGCGATGGATCCGGGCCGACACGATCTTCGATCATCGCATGCGTGACGCAGGCGCCGTAAAAAACCGTGCTGTCCTCTTCCGTCACCGATCCGAGATCGGGCAAACGCGCGATATCGACCAGTAGCCCAGGCGAGGCGACCCGCAAATTCATCATCGCGACGAGCGACTGCCCGCCGGCGATGACTCGCGCATCGACATTCGGCCGCGCCAGCAATTCGAGCGCCTCGGACAGGCTGCGCGGCCTCGCATAATCGAAAGCGGCGGGTTTCATCGCGACAGCATGACAAGCCGCATGCCATAGGACAATACCGATCGGCCCACCGCTCGTGGCGCTCGATCGGACCGGGCGGTTGCGCCGGGGGGTTGCCTTGACAGCGCGCGAAACCGCTCACTATCGTCCGTGCGTCTAGCAATAATACCGGCGGCCGATTTATGGAGCTGATCTTGGCATTTCTGGCCGCAGGCGCGGGGATCTTGGCCTGCGCGCTTGTGGCGCGCCGGCCGCTGCTCGTGTGGTATCTGCGCGAGCTCCGCGGCCTCGATGTGCCGCGGACTCCGGACGACGAAATCGTCACCTACCCGCTCGCGTAACGGATGTTGCCGATGTCGCTGCGGCAGTTTCGTCTGCGGCTGATCTTCCTGCTGCTGGCGCCGCTGGCGCTGGCCCGGCGTTTCCGGCGTCGCCGCACCGGCTGGATCGACGCCCCCCGCCGCGCTGACAGGCTGCGCTGACGTCAAAGACCCGCTGCCGCGGCCGCCAGGCGCTCAGTCGAGCAGCGCGAGGTCGATCGCGTCGCCCATCTTGCAGTAGCCGCTGTCGCTCGGGTGCAGCCCGTCGCCGCAATCGTCGGCCGCGCGCATCTGGGTGGGGATTTCCGGGTCGCGCAGCGCCGCGTCGAAATCGGCGACGCCGTCGAACGCGCCGCTGTTGCGGATCCACTCGTTGACCGTCACCCGGTGCCGCTCGCGTGTCGGGTTCCACGCGTTGGCCATGAAGGTCTCGTTGCCGAACGGGGTCAAGGTCGCGCCGATGATCTTGATGCCCGCCGCGTGCGCCCGCACCGCCATCTGCTGCAGTCCGGCGATCATCTGCTCGCCGGTGACTTCCTCCTCGGGCTTGGCCCAGCGGTTGCGCAGATCGTTGGTGCCGAGCATGACGATGACATGCGTGACGCCGGGCGCCGCCAAGACGTCGCGGTCGAACCGCCTCAGGCCGCTGTCGCCGCGGATGTCGTGCAGGATGCGGTTGCCGCCGAGCCCCTGGTTCATGACGCCGATCGGCCGTCCCCGCCTTTCGCTGAGCCGACGCGCCAGCTGGTCGGGCCAGCGGCAAAACGCGTCGATCGTCGAGATGTTGCCGTCGGTCAACGAGTCGCCAAGCGCGACGACCCCGCCAGCATTCTCCGGCGCGACGACATCGACGCCGCTGACAAAGAACCACTGGTCGGTCAGATTGCCGACCGGCATCACCGTCGCATCGGCGAAATTGCCGGCTGGCGAGATGTAGTTGGTCTGCCGCGCATAACGGCCGGTGATGGCAAAATTCGCCAATACCTCGCCGGGCAGATGGATGCTGACCGCGAGATCGGCGAGCGGCGGCGCGTTCAACTGCACCGGGTCGCCGACGAGCAATGAGCCCGCCGCGATGACCGCCGTCTCGCTGCCGCCGAAGGTCAGCTTCTTGTTCGAGCCCGGCACGACTCCCGGACCCTTATCGCGGATCCCGATGCGCGCCGCGCCGATGACCAGCGGGCGCGCGCCGTAGGCGTTCGAGATCCGCACCCGCAGCGTGTCGCCGCCGAGGCTGAGGCGCGGCATCATCCGCAGCGTGTGGTTGTTGAAGCCGACGACGCCTTCCGCCGGGGCCGGCGCCGCCGCCCAGCTGCCGACCCATTTCTTGCCGCTCTGCATTATTTCCTCCCGTCCGCCTTATGGGATCGTGCCGCTCCTCCGCCCCCGCCGGCAATCCCCTTTCGCTCGCGGATGTTCGGTTCCAAGGGGGCGCAATCGCATAACCGCCGAAGCCGCTATCTTTCGGAAACGAAATCCGTCGTCCCGGCGATAGCGGGGACGACGGATTTTTGTCCGCCCAAGCGATCCCCGGCGTAACCCTCGGACCCTGTTAGGCGGCTTTCAGGATACCAAGCTGGGTCAACGCGGCGACGCCGTCGTCGAGGCCGATTTCCTCTGCGATCCTGTCGTTCTCGATGCGAAGTACCGTCGTCCCCGTGAATCGCATCTTCCGACCGGATGCTGCCGGTAGCGAGCCAGCGAGAAAATCGCTGAACGCTGGGCCTGTATGGGTGCCGCCGCCCTCCCATCGACCAACAACGTAATCGCCTTCGCCGATGAGATCAGCAGCGCCCCAGAACTTGAGGTCTGGGAAGGCGGCGCGGTAATCGAGCATGAACTTCCGCACGTCCTCGCGGCCCCGACGCGGCGCATGCAATGAGTACTGGAGCAGCATGTCCGGAGCGGCGAGTTGGTCGATGATCTGCGGGTTCCACGGATTGCCCCAGAACCCCTCGAACCAACGGCCAACGAGGGCCTTATTTTCCTGTTCGCGTGACATCTCTATCTCTCCTGATGCAGTGCGGAGAGCGTTCGCGTCATGCTCCAGCAGGTTGGCCAGTTCGGGACGCAACCCGTCGCCTCGGCGCGCGGCAATGGCATGGAGAGAGGCAAGAAGGATCAGCATTGACCGAACTTCTGGTGGGTGAGGCGCTGTCGCTCTCGACGTGCACCTCTATGCCGGATTCGGGGAGCCTTATATCCGGTTCTTGCGGTTTGATTCCGTCGATGGACGATCTGCTGTGACGATCAAAACCGGGGAGCACATGCCCGACTACAAAGCTGCCGCTTAAAGAGCCCGCGATGGACGGATCGTTGGGGCTACAAAGGCTCTTGTCATCCTCGTCAACTGAACAACCGAAGCCGAGTGATGGCCGACCCAGAAGGCATCTACAACTGGCGTCGACCCGACGACCGTGTCACCACGTCGGGGCAGCCGACCGAGACGCAACTCGTGCGTAGGTTTCGGCTCGCGCAGGGAGCGGCGGGTTTTAGCCACGACTCTCGGGAGACGAGTCACGACTCCGCCGGTTTCTTGACGAGGAACGCCGCCAGCAGGTGGCGGGCGGCCGAAGCGGGGCTGCGCGTGCCGGCGGCGACCTCGCGCTCGATCTTCGCGAGCCGGGCGGCGATGCCCGGCGCGGCGCGGAAGCGTTCGAGGAGGCCGTCGCCGATCTCGGCCCACAGCGCCGCCTGCGCCTGCGCCGCGCGCCGCCGCTCCCAGGCCCCGCTCGCTTCGAGCGCGGTGCGAAACCGCGCGGCATCCTCCCACACCGCATCGATGCCGGTGCCGGTGCCGGTCAGGGCCGACACCGCGCGCACCGCCACCTGCCACTCCGCCAAGGCCGGGCGGATCAGATGCACCGCGTTGGCGTATTCGGCGGCCGAGCGCATCGCGTGGTCACGAAGGTCGCCGTCCGCCTTGTTGACGAGGATCAGATCGGCCAGCTCGATGATGCCGCGCTTGATCCCCTGCAATTCGTCGCCGGCGGCGGGCGGCAGGATCAACAGGAACATGTCGACCATCTCGGCGACGCTCGTTTCCGACTGGCCGGCGCCGACCGTCTCGACCAGCACCGTGTCGAACCCCGCCGCCTCGCACACCAGGATCGCCTCGCGGGTGCGGCGCGCCACGCCGCCCGATTGCGCCCCCGCCGAGGTCGGCCGGATGAACGCCGCCGGCGACCGCGCCAATTCGGTCATGCGTGTCTTGTCGCCGAGGATCGCGCCGCCGCCGCGCTTCGATCCGGGGTCAACCGCCAGCACGGCGATGCGGTGCCCGCGCGCGATACCGTCGAGGCCGAAGCGCTCGATAAAGGTGGATTTGCCGGCGCCGGGCGGGCCGGTGATGCCGATCCGCGTCGCCCCGCCAGTCAAGGGCAGGATCGCCTCGATCAGCTGCTCGGCTTCCTCGCGATGGTCGGCGCGCGTCGACTCGACGAGCGTGACGGCGCGGGCCAGCGCGCGCCGGCTGCCGCCGCGCAACGCCGCCGCTAGCTCGTCAGCCGCGGCCATCGCGCACGCGGCTTGGGTGGCGGCTCAAAAGATGCTGGCTCGGGACGTCGCGGAACACCGGCCCCTCGACAACGTCATGGCCGGGGCTTGTCCTGGCTTGTCCCCCGCCATCCACGCCTTTGTTTTGCGCATTGCGGCTATCCTACACCACACCCAACCGCGGGGCGCATCGCGCGTTATGCGCGGTGCTGGATTGCATTATTTGCGTGTATATAAACTCTCAAAACGCCACAATTAAGGCGCACGAATTCTTGTGATGATACGAGATACCGCTTCGGTATAGTGCAAAAATCACTATCCCGTACCATGCCGCAAAAACAGCAATATCACTGCATTCAGCAGCCATCAGGAGCGAGAATGCAGCAAACAATTTGCTGTTCCTTGCCGCGGGGCAGTTCCACGAGTCGGCGGCTGCCCGGACCGGGAGACGGGCTTTCGCTGAGCAAAATCAATGGTTTGACTACGCATCTGCGAGCTGCGGCCCTGGTCGGCGGTAACCCGTGTGCAAATTTTTGCTGCAGATTCCCTGCAGATGCAGCAAACGCCTCTGGAGGAACCGGCCAGAAGGTCCGGGGGAGTCCCGCTCAGTTGGCGGCGAAGGCTGGCTCGCCTCCCTCGCTCTCCAGACGGGCCGCCTCCTGCTGGCGCGCCCACATTGCGGCATAGACGCCGCCGCGGAGGAGCAATTCGCGATGATGGCCGCGCTCGACGATGCGCCCGGCTTCGAGCACCAGGATCTCATCGGCATCGACGACGGTCGACAGGCGATGCGCGATGACCAGGGTCGTGTGCCCGGCCGCGACCTCGGCGAGGCTCGCCTGGATCTCGCGCTCGGTCTTGGTATCCAGCGCCGAGGTCGCCTCGTCGAAAACCAAAATTCGCGGCGCCTTCAGGATGACCCGCGCGATCGCGACGCGCTGCTTCTCGCCGCCCGACAATTTGAGGCCGCGCTCACCGACCATCGTCTGATAGCCGTCGGGCAATGCCGCGACAAAATCGTGGATATGGGCGAGCCGGGCCGCTTCCTCGACCTCGGCGCGGCTCGCGCCGGGCCGTCCATAGGCGATGTTGTAGTAGATCGTATCGTTGAACAGCACGGTGTCCTGCGGCACGACGCCGATCGCGCGGCGCAAACTGTCCTGCGTCACGTCGCGGATGTCCTGGCCGTCGATCTCGATCGCGCCGTCGCTGACGTCATAGAAGCGGAACAGCAGGCGCGCGATCGTCGATTTGCCGGCGCCGCTCGGGCCGACGATCGCGACCTTGGCGCCGGGCGGCACCGCGAAATCGACATCCCGCAGGATCTCGCGCCGCGGGTCGTAGCGGAAATCGACATGGCGGAAGGCGACCGCGCCGCTCTTCAAGAGAAGCGCCGGCGCCCCCGGCCGATCCTCGACCTCGGGCGGGATCTTCAAGAGCGACATCATGTGCTCGAGATCGGTCAGCGACTGCTTGATGTTGCGGTACACCATGCCGAGAAAATTGAGCGGCTGGTAAAGCTGGATCAGGTAGGTGTTGACCAGCACGAAATCGCCGATCGTCATCCGCCCGGCCGCTACGCCCTGCCCGGCCAGCAGCATGATCCCGATCAGGCCGATCGCGATGATTGTGCCCTGGCCAATGTTCAGGAACGCCAGCGTCGTCTCGCTCTTGACCGCGGCGCGCTCATAGGCCCGCAATGCCCGGTCGTAACGCTCGGCCTCGTGCTCCTCGTTGGCGAAATATTTGACCGTCTCGTAGTTCAGCAGGCTGTCGACCGATTTGGTGTTGGCCTCGCTGTTGCGCTCGTTCATCTCGCGGCGGAAGCGCACCCGCCAATCGGTGACGATGAAAGTAAAGGCGATATAGACGACGATCGTCGCCAGCGTGACCGCTGCGAATTGCCAATTGTAGAGCCGCCACAGGATCGCGCTGACGACGATGATCTCGAACAAGGTCGGGATCACGTTGAACAGCATGAAGGACAAGAGAAACTCGATGCCGGCGATGCCGCGCTCGATGGCGCGCGCCAGCCCGCCGGTGCGCCGCTCCAGATGGAAGCGCAGCGACAGCGAATGGATATGGCGGAACGCCGACAGCGCGATGCGCCGCACGGCGCGCTGCGCCACCTTGGCGAAGACGCCGTCGCGCAGCTGGTTGAAGCCTTGCGACATGACCCGGGCCAATCCGTAGGCGAAGATCACCCCGACCGGCACCGCAATCGCTGCAGCAGCGGCCCCAGTCAGCGCATCGACCGCCTGCTTGTAGAGCAGCGGCACGGTGATGTTGACGAGCTTGCCGGCGATCAGCAGCGTCAGGGCCACGACGACCCGCGCGCGCAGCTCGAACGAATCGCGCGGCCACAGATAGGGCCCGAGCCCCTTTACGGCGCGCAGCCCCTCGGCGAGCTTTTCCTTGGGCTCCGGCAGGCCGGCGAGCGACGACCGGCCGACGATGCGCGGGCCATGCGGGCTCATCAATGCCGCCTCATTCGGCCGGTCCCACGCGTGGCGCCCCGGCGGCGATCGGGCGCGGCAGGCGCCAGCTCAACAACAGCGCGCCGGCCACCAGGGCCGAGCCCCACAGGAACGGGCTGTTGCGGCCGAAGCCCTCGAACAACGCGCCGGCGATGATTGGACCGAGCACCCGCGACAGGCTGCCAACCGATTGTGCGAGCCCCATGATTTCGCCCTGCTCCTCGGCCCCGGCGCGGCGCGAGATCAGGCTGTTCAACGATGGCTGCATCAGCCCCATGCCGAGCGCCAAGGCGCTCACCGCTACTACCAGCGGCGGCAATGTGCGGGCGAATGGTAACACGAGCAGGCCGAGCGCGATCAGCGCCAGCCCGCTCAGCATGAGCCATTCTTCGCCGAAGCGGCGGGTCAACGGTCCGATCAGCCCGCCCTGCATCACTGCCGACAACAGCCCGACATAAGTGAAGACATAGCCGATCTGAGCCGGGCCCCAGCCATATTGCCGCATCGCCCACAGCGCAAAGGTGCTCTCCATGCCGGCGAAGGCGAGAATCACCAGAAAGAATACCGCGAGCAGCCGCGCCAATACCGGACGGCCGAGCACGGCATGGAACATCGCGATGCGGCTGCGCGAGGAACGCCCCGGCGCGCCGGCGGGCAGGCTCTCGGGAAGCAGCAGCACGACGCCGAGAAACGCGATGAACGACAATCCGGCGGCGATCAGCCCTGGGGTCTCGAGATCGGCGGTCGCGATGTCATTGCCCGCGACGAGGCCGCCCAAAGCCGGGCCGATGATGAAGCCGAGACCGAAGGCGGCACCGATCATGCCCATGCCGCGCGCCCGTCTCTCGGGCGGGGTCACGTCCGCGATATAGGCCTGCGCCGCCGCGACATTGCCGGCGCACGCTCCAGCGAACGCGCGAGCCGCGAACAGCATCCACAATTCGCTGGCGAAGCCCATCCAAAGATAGGCAAGCGCGGAGGCCAGCATGCTTGCCATCAAGACCGGCCGCCGGCCGACCCGGTCGCTGATCCGCCCCCACAGCGGCGCCGCGATCATCGACATCAGCGAGAAGACGGCCATCAGGACCGTGACCAACTGCGGCGAGGCGCCAAAACGCTCGGCGTAAAACGGCAGCAGCGGGATGATCAGGCCGAACCCAACGAGGTCGACAAAGACGATGAGAAAGAGGATTGGCATCGAGCCTTGTTGATATCGCGCCCCCGGCGCGCGGAACAAGGACGGATTGCCGCGGCCGGTCATCCGGCCGGTGTGACGCGTGGCGCGGAAACCCAGGCAACTGAACGCGCTGAGGCGGATACGGCTAAAAATCGGTCAATTTATCCGGGGTTTTCGTATCGCTGTATGGCCGCATTTAACCCGCTGTTAAAGCCACATGGGGTTTCCTTGCGTCCGTCAACTCGGCCCAGGAGAGAGTGCTATGGCTTTGATTCAACGTCTGTTGCGTGACGATAACGGTGCGACTGCTATCGAGTATGGTCTCATCGCGGCCCTAATTGCGGTCGCCGCCGTGACCGTCCTCGGCACTGTCGGCACCAATCTGTCCTCTACCTTCAACACCGTCGCCACCCAGCTCTGAAGCTGGCGCCGCGCCGCCCCACTGGCGGCGCGGTAATGCGCATAAATTATTATCAACGGCCGCCCTCAGGGCGGCCGAACTTTTTGCGCCCGCGCCCCTTGCGGTTTTTTCCCTCAGCGGCCACTAGAATGCATTGTTGACATCCCACCGCGGGAGGAACGGCGATGCAGCTTGGCAGGCTCGGCGTGTGGGCGCCGATGGATGTGATGACCGCGGCCGAGGGCGCCGAATTTGCCCGGCGCGTCGAGGGCTGGGGCTACGCCGCCCTGTGGCTGCCGGAAAGCCGCGGGCGAAATGTGCTGGCGCATTCGGCCTGGCTGCTAGCCAACACAAGCGAGCTGATCATCGCGCCGGGGATCGCCAACATCTATGCCCGCGATCCGATGGCGATGGCGAACGGGCAACGCGGGCTCAACGAACAGTCGGGCGGCCGCTTCCTGCTCGGCATCGGCGTGTCGCACGCGCCGATGGTGACCGGGTTGCGCGGCCATGAATATGGCAAGCCGGTTGCGACCATGCGGTCCTATCTGCGCGAGATGCAGCTCGCACCCTATCTCGCCCCGGACCCGCCGGATAAGCCGCTGACGATCCTCGCCGCGCTCGGGCCGCGCATGATGGCGCTGTTGGGCGAAATGGCGGATGGGGCGCATCCCTACAACGTACCGCCCGAACACACCGCCGAGGCGCGCCGAATCCTCGGCCCGGGCAAGCTCCTCTGCCCGGAGGTTTGGGTGCTTCTGGAGACCGACCCGCAAAAGGCGCGCTCCGCCGCCCGCCAGGCGCTGGCCCCCTACCTGCAGCTCGACAACTACGCCAATAACTGGCGGCGGCTCGGCTTTGGCGACGATCTCGCCAATGGCGGCTCGGACCGGTTCATCGATGCCAATGTCGCCTGGGGCGACGAAGCGGCGATCCGCAAGCGGATTCAGGAGCATTGGGACGCCGGCGCCGACCACGTTTGCATCCAGACGATCAATCCTGACGGCTCGCGCCGTCCCGATGAGAAGCTTCTGGCGATACTCGCACCGGGAGGCACCCGTTAGGCGGCCTTGACGCCCTCTCCGCCGCGTCCGACATTTTGCGTGGGCCGGCCCGAAGAAGACGAATGGCCGAAGACGGCCCCTGAGGAGCAACACCCCCGATCATGTATTCCGAGACCACTCGATCGATCAAAGTCACGGTAAGGCCGTTCTACCTCGACCAGCATTCCTCGCCCGATGAGAACCATTATGTGTGGGCGTATCACGTACGGATCGAGAATTGCGGCGCCGAGACCGTGCAACTGCGCCGACGGCATTGGCAGATCACCGACGGTTTCGGGCGGCTGCAGGAGGTGCGGGGTCCCGGCGTTGTCGGCGAACAGCCGGTGCTCGGGCCGGGCGAGACCTTCGAGTACACCAGCAGCTGTCCGTTGACGACGCCGTCCGGCTTCATGGTCGGCGACTATGAGATGGAAACCGGAAACGGCGAGAATTTCCTCGTGCAGGTCCCCGCCTTCTCGCTCGATACGCCACAACCGCAAACCCGCCTGAACTGACCCCCCACCGCGAGGCCGGCGCGGCGAGATCGCGCGCCGTCTCGCGAGAAAGAGAGAACCATGTCGATTGCCGAACCCCTGCCGCGAGCGGCCGAGCGAAAATCGCGCGCCAAGCAGCCGCTCCGGGTGCGGCGCCCGTCCCGCGAAGAGGCCCTCGAAGCAGTACGCACCTTGATCCGCTGGGCGGGCGACGATCCCCAGCGCGAAGGGCTCGTCGGCACTCCCGACCGGGTGATCCGCTCCTACGGCGAGTTCTTCAACGGCTATGACGAGGACCCGGTCGCGTTGCTGCAACGCACCTTCGAGGAGACCGACGGCTATGACGAAATTGTCATGCTGAAGGACATCCGTTTCGAATCGCACTGCGAGCACCACATGGCCCCGATCATCGGTCAGGTGCACATCGCCTATCTGCCGAGCAACCGGGTGGTCGGCATCTCGAAGCTGGCGCGGCTTGTCGAGGTCTATGCCAAACGGCTGCAGATCCAGGAGAAGATGACGGCGCAGATCGCCAACACGCTCGACGAGGTGCTGCAGCCGAAGGGCGTCGCGGTGGTCATCGAGGCGGCCCATCAATGCATGACGACGCGCGGCGTGCACAAGCCAGGGGTCAGCATGGTGACGAGCCGCATGCTCGGCGTCTTCCGCACCGACCCGCTGTCGCGCCGCGAGGTGCTGTCGATGATCGGCACGCCCGGCGGCGGGAGCTGCCAAAACGTCTAACGATCCAGCCGACGGACGTCTCGCCGGGGCGATCGGTATCCTCGATCGCCTCGTCGCGTTCGACACGATTTCGTCGCGCTCGAACCTCGAACTGATCGATTGGGTCGCCGATTACCTCGGGCAGCATGGTATCGCCAGCACGCGCAGCAGCGCCGGCGAGGGCAAAGCGAATCTTTACGCGACGATCGGTTCCAACGACCGCGGCGGCGTGCTGTTGTCGGGCCACACCGATGTCGTGCCGGTCGCCGGCCAGCCCTGGACCAGTGATCCGTTCCGCCTGACCGAGCGCGCTGGTGATGCCGCGGGGCGGCTTTACGCGCGTGGCGCCGCCGATATGAAGGGGTTTCTCGCGCTGGTGCTGGCGCTGGTACCCGAGATGGTGCGGCACCCGCTCAAGGTACCGCTGCACATCGCCTTCACGCACGACGAGGAGACCGGTTGCTTTGGCGCGCCGGCCTTGATCCGGGCACTGCCCGAGGATGCGGCGCGGCCGATGCTGGCAATCATCGGCGAGCCGACCTCGATGCAGGTCGCCAACGCGCAGAAGGGTTGCTCGTTCTTCCGCACCCGGGTATCCGGGCAGGAGGGGCATTCGAGCGCGCCCGGGCGCGGCGTCAACGCGATCCTCGCCGCCGCCGAAATCATTGCCGAAATCGCCCGTCTCGCCGCCGAGGCACGGTCCCGCGCGCGGCCCGGCAGCGGCTTCGATCCGCCGCACACGACATTGTCGGTCGGCACGATCGCCGGCGGCACCGCCGTCAACATCATCGCGCGCGACTGCGCGTTCGATTGGGATATGCGCAACGTGCCGGAGGACGACGCGGCAGCGCTGAAATCGCGCATCGACGCGTTCATCGCGGCGGATTTGCTGCCGCGGATGCGCGCGGTTTATCCGGCGGCGGCAGTCGAGACCGAGACGATCGTCAACGTGCCGCCGCTGCTTGCGGATCCGGCCTCGCCGGCCGAGGCGTTGGCGCGCCGCCTGACCGGCGCCAACACTACGACGACGGTGTCGTTCGCCAGCGAGGCCGGGCTTTATCAGCAGGCCGGCATCCCGGCGGTCGTCTGCGGCCCCGGCTCGATCGACGTCGCGCACAAGCCCGACGAGTTCGTCACCCGCGCCGAACTCGCGGCCGGCCAGGCTTTTCTCGACCGCCTGCTGGAGTGGGCCCGGCGCGGCGAGTTGGGCGGCGCGTAGGGCTCAGCCGGGCGGCGGGACAGGCGTCGGCGGCGGCGCTGCCGGTATTGGCGGCGGCTCCGGGGCGGGGATTTCTCGGGTTTCGAGCTCGCCCGGCGGCGTGCCGAAGGTCAGCCGGACGCGATAGTTTGCCCAGTCGCGGCGGTAGGCGACGGGGTCGGGCAGCGGAATATCGGCTTGCGACACCATCGCCAGCAACTGCACCTGGCTGTGCAACGCCGCGTTCACTTGCTCGTCCGGCGCGGTCAGCGCCGCCGTGGCGCTGGTTCCCCTGAGCGCCGTTTCCCACGGATTGCCGGCGACCCACTGGCCGGTCCGCACGCTCGGCGCGGCATTGACGTCGATCGAGCTGGCTTGCGTCGTCGCGCCGTCAGGGGCAACCAGTTCGGCGGCATGCAGTGGTAGACGCTCGACCGCCGTCACGGCAATCGTATCGGCGAGACCGCCGCTCGGAAAGCCGACCTGGAGCTCGGCTGTCGCCGGTTGCGCGGGAGGCTCGGCATCGCCCGCGCAGGCGCCGAGCGCGATAGCGCACAAAAGTACGAAGCTCGAGCGGCGCATTGGGTCCCCGCGGCTGCTATCCAATCCGGGTGTAGCGCGAAGCGCGCAAGCGCGGAAGGGGCTGACTACTCAAGGATGACGGGAGTGCGGCCGCGGTGCACAATCGGCCAACCTTGCACGGGAGCTCGCGATGAATGATGGGACAGCGCAGCGCGCCCAGGACATCGGCACGGTCCACGACCAGTTCTTCACATTGCGCGATTTCCCGGTAGCGGACGGCTCAGTCCTGCCGGAGGCGACGATTGTCTACGTGACTTATGGCCGGCTGGCGCCCGACGGGCGGAACGCTGTCCTGATCACCCATGGCTACACCAGCAGTCATCACGCTGCCGGGCGCAACCCCGCCAATGGTAATCAAACCGGCTCGTGGGACGGGCTGATCGGCCCGGGCAAGCCGATCGACACCGACAAATTGTTCGTCGTCGCCTCGAACATGCTCGGCTCGTCGTTCGGCTCGACCAATGCGGCGAGCCTCAACCCGACCACGGGCGAGCCTTACGGCCCCGATTTCCCGGCGATCACGATCCGCGACATCGTCGTGGCGCAAAAGGCGCTCCTCGACTCGCTTGGGGTGCAGCACCTCGTCGCGATCGCCGGCCCGTCCTACGGCGGCTATCAGGCCTTCCAATGGGCCGTCGCGTATCCCGATTTCATGGATGCGATCGTGCCGGTCAACACCGCGCCCTGGGCGTCGGTCAATACCGACAAACAGCTCGCCGAATTAGAGACGCGCCTCGCCGCCGACCCGGAATGGCATGGCGGCCGCTACCATGGAAAAGCCGCGTGCAAGGCCGTGTTGACCGAGCTCCGGATCGAGACGTTGAAGCGCTACGGCATCGAGGCGAATTTGACGCCGCGTTATCCCGATCCGGCCGAGCGCGAGGCGGCGATCCGGCAAACTGCCGCGAATTGGGCGCGAAACTGGGACGCCCATTCGCTGATCATCCTGCGCCGCGCGCTGCTCGGCTTCGACACGCGCCCCGATTTCGCGGCCATCAAGGCCAAGGTGCTGTACATCCTGTGCCGCAGCGACGCGCTGTTCCCGCCGAAGATCGCGCCGGCCGTCATCGAGGCGCTGCACAATGCCGGTGTCGAGGCGCGCTATTTCGAGCTCGACAGCGACATGGGCCATTCATCGAGCGGGCCCGAGCACGCCAAATGGTCCCCGGTGTTGCGCGAATTCCTGGCGCCGCTCCTCGCGCGCCTGAACTGACGGGTCAGTGATAGCCGATATCGGCGCGCACCTTGCCGCGGAACACCCAATACGACCAGCCCGTGTACATCAGGATGATCGGGATCAGGAACAGCGCGCCGATCAGCATGAAGGCCTGCGTGTTCGGCGACGAGGCGGCCTCCCACAAGGTGAATTTGTAAGGCACGATCAGCGGCCACAGGCTGATCGCAAGGCCGATATAGCACAGCAGGAAGAGGCAGATGGCGCCGACAAAAGGCCCGGCCTCGGAGCCCCGGTTGTTCAGCGAGCGCCACTCCCAGATCGCCACCAGCAGGGTCACGATCGGCACCGGCGACAGATAGAGAATGTTGGGCCAGGAAAACCAGCGGGCCGCGATGTCGAGGTCCAAGAGGGGCGTGAGCACACTGACCGAGATGATCGCGACGATGACGCCGCCAAAACACCAGCGGCCGAGCCGCCGCGCCCATTCCTGCAATTCGCCCTGCGTCTTCAGCACGAGCCAGCCGGCGCCGAGCAGCGCATAGCCAAAGATCAGCGAAATGCCGGTCCAGATGGAAAACGGCGTAAAGCAATCCAGGGAACCCCCGGCGAAGTTGCGGCCGGACACCTCGAACCCCTGGATAAACGCGCCGAGGACGATCCCTTGGGCGAAGGTCGCCAGCGCCGAGCCGATCGAGAACGCATAATCCCAGAAGGTGCGGTGCGGCGAGTCGCGATAACGGAACTCGAAGGCGACGCCGCGGAACGCCAATGCCAGCAGCATGGCTAGCAGCGGGAAATACACTGCCGGCATTATGATCGCGAAGGCCAGCGGAAAGGCCGCGAACAGGCCTACTCCGCCAAGCACCAGCCAGGTCTCGTTGCCGTCCCAGATCGGCGCGATCGAGTTCATCACGAGGTTCCGCCAAACGCGGTTGACGGTGAACCCGTAGAGGATGCCGACGCCGAGGTCGAAGCCGTCCAGCACGACGTACAGCAGCACGCCAAGCCCGAGAATGGCAGTCCAGATCGGCACGAAATCGATCATCGGCACGTTCACGGCAGCCCCTCAGGCCCGCTCGAAGGCAAAGCCCTGACCGGGAGTTCCGGGCGGCCGCTTTCGACCGGCTCGGGTTCCAACCCGGCGCCGAACGGCCCAATGCGGACGAGTCGCGCCATCAGCGCCACCCCCACCGGGAAGATGATCAGGTAGACGATGCCGTAGCCGATCAGCGAGATCAGCACATCCCTGCCGGTGAGCGAGGGCGTGACGGAATCGGCCGTCCGCATCAAGCCGTATACGGTCCAGGGCTGGCGGCCCACCTCGGTGACCGTCCAGCCCGCGATCACGGCGATAAAGCCGAGCGGCGTCGCCAATTCGCAGCAGCGCAGGAACCACACCGACTCGTAAAGGCGCCTGCCGGCGCGGACCCACCAGCTGACGACCACGAGAGCAAGCATCAAAAGCCCGATCCCGACCATGATGCGGAACGCGAAAAAATTGATCGCCACGGGCGGGCGCTCCTCCGGCGGCCACTCCTTCAGCCCGCGCACGTTGCCATGAGCGTCATGCGTCAGGATGAGACTGCCGAGATACGGGATATCGAGCGCGTACCGGTTGCTCTCGGTCTTCGGGTCGGGGATCGCGAACAGCGTGAGCGGAGCACCATTGACGGTATCCCACCGCGCTTCGACCGCGGCGATTTTCGCCGGCTGATATTTGAAGCTGTTGAGGCCATGCGCGTCGCCCAAAAAAATCTGCAGCGGGACGAGGACCGTCAGCAGCCATAGGGTCATCGACACCATGCGGCGGCCTTCCTCGACGAAGCGGCCGCGCCGCAAATACCAGGCGGCGACGCCGAGCACGACAAACCCGGTCGTTATGTAGAACGCGACGATCGTATGGGCGAAGCGATAGGGAAACGAAGGGTTGAAGATGATCTTGAGCCAATCCTGCGGGAAGAAACGCCCGTCAATCGTCTCGTAGCCGGCCGGTGTTTGCATCCAGCTGTTGGCCGACAATATCCAGAAGGAGGAGAACAGCGTTCCCGCCGCCACCATAAGCGCGGCGAACAGGTGCGCCCAGCGCGGCACCAGCCGTCGCCCGAACAGCAGTACGCCGAGGAAGGCGGATTCGAGGAAAAAGGCGGTCAGGCCCTCATAGGCCAAGAGCGGAGAGAGCACATTGGCTGTCGCGTCGGAAAACCGGCTCCAGTTCGTGCCGAACTGAAACGGCATGACGATGCCCGACACGACGCCCATGCCGAAGGAAATGGCAAAGATCCGCGTCCAGAACGTCGACAGCCGGAGATAGACCTCGCGCCCGGTCGTGAAATTGAGCGCCTCGAGCAACGTGATGTAGCTCGCCAGTCCGATCGTGAACGCCGGCAGCAGGATGTGGAACGCGATCACCCATGCGAATTGCAGGCGCGACAGCAAAAGCGGATCAAAAGTCAAATCACCAGCCCTCGGCTATCGCGCCGCGGTGCGGTGGCTGCCGAGCCAGTCGACGGCAGCATTGAGCTGCACATCCTGCGGCGTGCCGATGACTTTCGGGTTGATCGGGTGGTCGGTATCGCCAGTCACGCCGCCGCCCGCGGTCGAACTCGAACTCGGCGCGCGCGCCCGGGGGGCCAGCGCTCCGGTCGCCTTCAACGAGCCGAACAGGTCGCTTTCGTACGTTACGACGGCATTGGCGACCTGTTGCTCCTTCGGCACCGGGACGATCTGGTCCGGGGTGATCCCGTGGCCCTGGATCGACTGACCCGACGGCGTGTAGTAGAGCGCCGTGGTCAGGCGCAGCGCGCCTCGCCCTTCGAGCGGAATGATGCTCTGGACCGAGCCCTTGCCGAAGCTGTGGGTTCCCAGCACCGTCGCGCGGCGGTCGTCCTGCAGCGCGCCGGCGACGATTTCCGATGCCGAGGCGGAGGCGCCGTTGATCAGCACGATCATCGGCGTGCCGCGGATCATGTCGCCATTGGGCGGGGCGTCATAAATCCGGTTTTCGCTGGCGTCGCGCCCCCGCGTTGTCGTTACCGTACCTGCATCGAGGAATTCGCTCGCGACATCGACCGCCGCGTCAAGCAGCCCGCCGGCATCGTTGCGCAGGTCGAGCACGAAACCCGTGAAACGGCCGCCCGCCTGCTGCCGCAGCCGCGAAATGGCCCGGCGCAGCTCAGCGGGTGTCGTTTCGTCGAACGTGCTGATCCGGACGTAGCCGACGCGGCCCGGCTTCAGCGCCGATTTGACCGATTCGACCCGAATGATTGCCCGGGTGATCGGGACGTCGAATGGCTGGCGGTTGGTGCGCGCGATCGTGAGCACGACCTTGCTGCCCGGGGCGCCGCGCAGCCGGCGGACGACCTCGCCGATATCCATGCCGACGATCGCCTGTCCGTCGGCCTTGACGATACGGTCGCCGGGCTCGATGCCAGCGGCGGCGGCTGGCGTGCCCTCGATCGCCGACACCACCTGCGGCACTCCTTCCTCGACCGAGACTTCGATGCCGATGCCGCCGAACTGGCCGCTGGTGGTCGCCATGAGCTCGCGATATTCGTTTTCCGTCATGTAATCGGAATGCGGATCGAGTTTGCTCAGCATGCCCTTCAAGGCGCCGTTGACGAGCCTGTCTCGCTCGACCGGCACGACATAGCTGCTCTCGACCTGCTTCATTGCATCCCGGACGAGGCCGAGATCGCCGCTCCCGCTGTCCGCTCCTAGCGGGCTGCACGCGCCCATCCCGAGCACCAGACCGATGCACATGGCACGAGGAAAGGTTGCGATGATCATCGGCTGTGTGGGAACAATCACGCCTCGCGGTCGGGCTGGCGGTCCGGATGCGCCGCGGCGAAAGCATCGAGCGTCAAGCAGCTTCGATAGATCCCGAGAATCGTCGGATACGGCGTCAGGTCAAGGCTCTGGTACCGGTGGGCGTTAAACACCTGCGGCACCAGGGTGATATCGGCCAGCCCCGGCGTGTCGCCATGGCAGAAGGTGCCGGTTTGCGGGTCGCCGGCCAACAGCTGCTCCAAGGCGCCGAGCCCTTCGGTGATCCAATGGTTGTACCAAGTTTCGACGGTGGCTTCGTCATGCCCGAGCGGCCGATGCAAATAGCGCAGCACCCGCAGATTGTTGATCGGATGGATGTCGCAGGCGACGACGGCCGCCAGCGCTCGCACCCGTGCCCGGCCTTTCGCATCCCACGGCAGCAGCGGCGGCGAGGGATAGGTCTCGTCAAGGTACTCGATGATCGGCAAGGACTGCACCAGCACCGTTCCGTCAGTTTCGAGCGCCGGCACCAGACCTTGCGGGTTGACGCCGCGAAACGCCGGCTGCCGTTGATCGCCGCGCCGCAAATGAATGAACGCGCTCTCGTAGTCGAGGCGCTTGAGATTGAGCGCGATGCGCACGCGGAAAGCCGCGGACGAGCGAAAATAGCCGTACAGCTTCATGGCGCCCTGAGCGACCGGGACCTCGCGGTCACCGGCGCGAAATTCCCCCGCCGCTCCCGGTGCGGGAAGCGCCGCTCCGCTCGATCGCCGCGATAGACGCGTCGAACGCCGCCACGACATCACGGTGGGTGTGCGCCGGGTCGTCATTCCAGTCCTGCACCGGGCGCACGGTCTGCCATTCGAGCGCGCTGTGGGCGTCATCGACCGGCAATCCGAGCTCACCGCCGGCGCGCATGATAGCGCCGAGGGCGCAGAACCGGTGGGCGCCTGCCGATTGCACCGGGACCGGAATGCCGCGCCAGCCGCGGGCATACGTCCGGCGGCACCAGCGCTGTTCATCGGCGATCAGCTCGCGGGCGCGCAGAAGCACCGTCAGGGTACTCGTCATGCGCTCCGGGTGGAGGCTCGAATGCCACGGCGGAATCGGTCTGAGTTTTGCCGAATTGGTGGACCCGAGGCTGTTGAGAAAGTCGAACGCCGCCGCATCGAGACGGGGCAACGCCTTTGCGTGGTCGGTGATCGGGGTAGCGTCAAACGGCATGAGTACCTCCCGCAGTACGCGATATTATCGCCGTCTGATGCTGGCCCGTCACCCGAAACTGCGCAATGCCCGCCGACCAAGAAAAAAAGCACTGCCGAGCGGATTGTTTAAGAGGCGCCTGGCGAGAGGCCCCGCCGCCGCTCATGGGCGTGGCGATTCGCCGCTTTTTGGCGGAGGGCTGGCGCCGCGCCGCGAATCAAGCAACCCAGCTTTTAGCCCGTCACCGGCCGATGAATTTTTCGACGGTGGCGAGGAACTCGCGCAGCATGATCGGCTTGGCGATATACCCGTCGCAGCCGCTGTCGAGCGCCTTGCGCTCGTCGCCGGCCATCGCGAAGGCGGTTACGGCAAGCACCGGAATCGCCTGGGTTATCGGGTCCTGCTTGAGCTGGCGCACGGCATCGAGCCCGGAAATGTCGGGCAGCTGAATATCCATCAGGATCAGGTCAGGCTTGTACTGACGCGCGAGCCCGATCACGGCAGCACCGCTGTCGGTCTTGACGATGTCGTACCCGTAGGCTTCCAGAACGTCGTTCAAGAGCTTCATATTCAGCTCATTATCTTCGACGATCAGGATCCGTTTTGGCACGGACCGAGGGGGCTGATCGGATGCCATCAAGAAGGTTCTTTGCCTGCTGCCATTGTTGCGGCTCTCTCGGCCCCGCAGATGATAAACTGAACCACCGGATTTCCCGAAATTATTACTCAATTCCGAAAAATCTGCCGAGCTGGGTTGCCGCCCACCAATCTTCGGTCGAGCCGGTTGACGTGCGGTAAAGAGGAGCCAAGACATGCGCGTGATGATCGTCTTGTCGGCGGCCGTAGCCCTATTGAGCGCAACGCTTTCGGCGGTCTCAGCTTTTGCGCAAGACAATGCGGCTGAGGAAATGGCGCACCGCCAAGCTATGCTGGCGCGACTTCCGGCGGACGCCGCAAAGCGCGTCTTCGGGCTGGAGAGCAGCCCGGCTCCCGGGCCAGCGCGGCCGATCGGCGACTATACCAAGGGCTGTGTCGCCGGGGCGGTTCAGTTGCCGGCCGATGGGCCGACCTGGCAGGTCATGCGGCCATCGCGCAACCGCGCTTGGGGCCACCCGCTATTGATCGCGTACCTGGAACGCGTGGCAGCCAGCCTTCCCGCCGCCGGCTGGCCGGGCCTCCTGGTCGGCGATATCGGGCAGCCACGCGGCGGACCTATGCTGACCGGCCACGCCTCGCATCAAGTTGGACTGGACGCCGACATTTGGTTCACCCCGATGCCGGATCGCCGGCTCAGCGCCGTCGAGCGCGACAACATGCCGGCGACCGATCTTGTCAATGCGGATGGCAGCGGGGTCGACCCGAGGGTGTGGCGGCCGCAATACCGGCAGCTGCTCGAAACCTTCGCGAAGCAGCCCGAGGTGGAGCGCATTTTCGTCAATCCCGCGATCAAGCGCGCCTTATGCCGTGATGCCGGAACCGACCGCAGCTGGCTTGAGCGCGTTCGCCCGTGGTGGGGACACAATTACCATTTCCATGTGCGGCTCGCCTGCCCGAGAGGCGAACCCGAATGCCACAGTCAGGAGCCGCCGCCGTCCGGTGACGGCTGCGGCGCCGATCTCGATTGGTGGTTCACGCGCGACACCAAGAACCTGGTTCCGCGAGAACCGGCGCTCGGGCCGCGGCTGTCCGACATGCCGCCCGCTTGCGCGGCGCTGGCGAGGGCGCCGTAGGTATTACGGTTGCCGGTCTTCGGGTCCGTTAAAAACGATCCACGGCATACGCTTCAGTGCAGCCGGGGCGCCTTTAGCAGTCGCGTGCGGTCGGTCGAGGGGATGCGCACCCGCATCGTGTCATTGTCCCGCACGACCTGCAGCACTACGTCGCTGCCGGCCGGCCCGCTTGCCCACACCCGCCGCCAAAACGAGGCGAGGCTCGAGACGGGCTCATCGCGCACCGCCAGGATGCGGTCGCCGGGACGCAACCCGGTCTTGACCGCGGGGCCGCGTTCCGACAACCCGGCCACAACGATCGCATCATCGACTTCGGTCGCATAAAGCCCGAGCCAGGGCCGTGGCGGCCGGTTGGGACGGCCAAAGGTCAGCAGATCGTCGAGAATCGGCGGCAGCAGGTCGACCGGCACGATCATATTGACGTCGCGGCGCAGCTCGCGGCCGTTCGAATGCTGCACGTGCAGCGAGCCGATGCCGATCAGGCTGCCGTCGCCGGCGATCAGCGCGGCGCCGCCCCAGAACGGATGCGCCGGTGCAGTGAAGATCGCGCGATCGAGCACGTATTCCCAATGGCCGGCGAATTCCTGTCGGGCCACGACGGTCGCTGCAATGGCGTGGCGCCGCCCACCCTCGGCGGCGATGATGACGCGGTCGCCCGCACCGACCCGCAATTCGTTGCCGACCTCGATCGGCGAGACGGAGAGCCGCCCGAGCGCCTGCACAAGGCCGAATCCGGTCTCCTGATCATAGGCCAGCACATGCCCCGGCACCGCGCCGCCGATGCTCGATGTCAGCCAGATCGACTCGGCCTCGGTGATCAGGTACCCGATCGTCAGCACCAACCCGTCCTTGCGGATCAACACCCCGCTGCCGGCCCGTTCGGTGCCCAGCGTGCCGGCGGTAAAGGCATCTTCGGGCACCACAGCATGAAGTCCCAGCACCGCGCCGAGCGCACGATCCAGGTCAAACGCGTAATCCTCCGGCTTCGGTTGAATTTCGGCCGGAATTTCCCATTCGATCGTTCGCGGCATGTCGCGGCTCGCCGGTGATGATTTCTCTTATGATAACGCAGCGAGAGTGCGCCGACACCCCGCGCTTGTCAAAAGCTTGGGGCCTCACAGGAGTGGCGGCAGCCGCCGCGCGGAAGACAGCCGAGCACACCGGCTCGCTTGACAAGCATCGGCCGTCCGATTAAATCAGCAGCACTCTCGGGCAGAGAGTGCTAACCCGATTTTGTCAGAAGCGTGCAGGAGGTTTAAATGGGATTCCGTCCGTTGCATGACCGCGTCGTCGTTCGGCGCGTCGAAGCGGAAGAGAAGACCGCGGGCGGCATCATCATCCCCGACACGGCGAAGGAGAAGCCGATGGAGGGCGAGGTGGTGGCTGTCGGCCCAGGGGCTCGCGGCGAAGACGGCAAGATTCAGCCGCTGGATGTCAAGGCCGGCGACCGCGTGCTGTTCGGCAAGTGGTCCGGGACCGAGGTCAAGCTCGACGGCGAAGACCTCATCATCATGAAAGAGTCGGACATCATGGGCATCGTCGAGCACACGGCTGCCCGCAAGGCCGCCTAGAGGAGTAGGAAAAAATGGCTGCAAAGGAAGTCAGGTTTCACAGCGACGCGCGCGAGCGGATGCTGCGCGGCGTCGACATTCTCGCCAACGCCGTCAAGGTGACGCTCGGCCCCAAGGGCCGCAACGTCGTTCTCGATAAGTCGTTCGGCGCGCCGCGGATCACCAAGGACGGCGTCACCGTCGCCAAGGAGATCGAGCTCGCCGACAAGTTCGAGAACATGGGCGCGCAGATGGTCAAGGAAGTCGCCTCGAAGACCAGCGACCAGGCGGGCGATGGCACCACGACCGCGACCGTGCTGGCGCAGGCGATCGTGCGCGAGGGCTCCAAGGCGGTGGCCGCCGGCCTCAACCCGATGGATCTGAAGCGCGGTGTCGACCTCGCGGTCGAGGCGGTGGTCGCCGACATCAAATCGCGCTCGAAGAAGATCTCCACCAACGAGGAGATCGCCCAAGTCGGCACGATCTCGGCCAATGGCGAACGCGACATCGGCGAGATGATCGCGCAGGCGATGCAGAAGGTCGGCAATGAGGGCGTCATCACGGTCGAAGAGGCCAAGAGCCTCGAGACCGAGCTCGACGTCGTCGAGGGCATGCAGTTCGACCGCGGTTATCTCTCGCCGTACTTCGTCACGAACGCCGAGAAGATGATCGCCGAGCTCGAAAACCCATACATCCTGATCCACGAGAAAAAGCTCTCGGGGCTGCAGGCGATGCTGCCGGTGCTCGAATCGGTCGTGCAGAGCGGCCGGCCGCTGCTGATCGTCGCCGAGGATGTCGAAGGCGAGGCGCTTGCGACTCTCGTTGTCAACAAGCTGCGCGGCGGGCTCAAGGTTGCCGCGGTCAAGGCACCGGGCTTCGGCGATCGCCGCAAGGCGATGCTCGAGGACATCGCGATCCTGACCGGCGGCCAGGTGATCAGCGAAGACCTCGGCATCAAGCTCGAGAACGTCACGCTCGACATGCTCGGCCAGGCCAAGAAGGTGCGCGTCGAGAAGGAGAACACGACGATCATCGACGGCGGCGGCAAGAAGGCCGACATCGAGGGCCGCATCACCCAGATCCGGCAACAGATCGAGGAGACAACCTCCGACTATGACCGCGAGAAGCTGCAGGAGCGGCTGGCGAAACTCGCCGGCGGCGTCGCGGTGATCCGGGTCGGCGGGTCGACCGAGGTCGAGGTGAAGGAGCGCAAGGACCGCGTCGACGACGCGATGCATGCGACCCGCGCCGCGGTCGAGGAAGGCATCGTCCCGGGCGGCGGCGTCGCGTTGCTCTACGCGATCAAGGCGCTCGACAAGCTGACCCCGGCCAATCCGGACCAGAAGGTCGGAATCGACATCGTCCGCAAGGCGCTGCAGTGGCCGGCCCGGCAGATTGCCGAGAATTCAGGCACTGACGGCTCGATCGTTGTCGGCAAGCTGCTCGAGAGCAAGGACTTCAACTACGGCTTCGATGCTCAGAAGGGCGAGTTCACCGACCTCGTCCAGGCCGGCATCATCGACCCGACAAAGGTCGTGCGGCACGCGCTGCAGGATGCCGCCTCGGTCGCAGGTCTGCTGATCACGACCGAAGCGATGGTGGCCGAGAAGCCCGAGCCGAAGTCGGCAATGCCGGCAATGCCGCCGGGCGGCGGGATGGGCGGGATGGACTTCTAGACCGGCCCGTCAGTCTTCGGCTGAAACAAGCCGCCCGCTCCGGAGTACCGGGGCGGGCGGTTTTGTTTTGGTCAGGCGCGCTGCTCGGGCGGCAATTGCAGGCGATAGCCGACCCCAAGCTCGGTCAATATATGGGTGGGACGCGTCGGATCGGGTTCGAGCTTTTGCCGCAAGCCGCGGATGAACACGCGCAGATATTGCACTTCCTCGGCCTGCGCCGGCCCCCACACCTCGCGCAGCAAGTGGCGGTGGGTCAGCACCTTGCCAGCGTGCATGACGAGATGCCGCAGGAGTTCGAATTCCTTGGGCGACAGCTTGACCTCCTGGCCGCCTCGCGTGACCTGCCGGCGCACCAGATCAACCGACAGATCGCCCGAGACAAACAGCGGCAATTCGCCCTGCGCCTGATAGGCGTGCCGCAACGCCGCGCGTATGCGCGCGGTCAATTCGGCGACGCCGAACGGCTTGCCGATATAGTCGTCCGCTCCGAGATCGAGCGCTTCGACCTTGGAGCGCTCGTCGCTGCGGGCCGACAACACGATGATCGGTACCGGCGAATGCTTGCGGATTTCGGCGATCACCTCGAACCCGCTACGGTCGGGGAGGCCCAGGTCGAGAATGACGAGATCGGGCTTCTCGCTCGCCATCGCGGCAAACGTAGCGGCGGCATCATCCGCAGTGACGGCGCGATGCCCCGCGGCTGTGAGGCTGGTTCGCAGGAAGCGGCGGATCGCCGGCTCGTCATCGACGACGAGCACGGTGTAAGCATTAGCCATGAGCCGCCGCGGGCTCGCGGATTTCGACCGCTTCCGGGACCGCGATATGAACCGTCAGCACCGCGCCGGAACGATCTTGGCGATTGGACGCCTCGATACGCCCGCCTTGTGCCTCGACAAAGCCGCGGCAAATCGCCAGACCCAAGCCGGTGCCGGCGCGACGCCGATCCTGCGCCTGCACCCGATAGAATTTGTCGAAGATGCGTTCGAGATCACCCGACGGGATGCCCGGCCCCTCATCAATCACCTGGATCGCAATCGTCTCACCATGCTGGCGCACCCGCACATCGACGCGGCTGCCGGGCGGCGAGTATTTGGCGGCGTTGTCGAGCAGGTTGAACAACACCTGCTCAAACAGGATCGCATCGAGCCGCACCATGGGAAGATCGGGCGCGATATCGACCTTGATCTGGTGCCGCGTCAGCACGCTCCCGGCCCGTTCCAGCGCGGCGCCGACGATCTCGGCAATGTCGGCCAGATCGACTTTCAATTCGATAGGGCCGGATTCGAGCCGCGTCATGTCAAGCAGATTGCCGACGAAACGGTTGAGCCGCTCTGCCTCGTCCTGCAGCGTCGCGAGCAGTTCGTCGCGTTCTCGCACGTCGTATTTATCGACGTAGCTGCGCAGGCTCGTCGCGGTGCCGATGATCGAGGCGAGCGGCGTTCGCAGATCATGCGAGATCGAGGTCAGCAGAGCAGCGCGCAACCGTTCGGTCTCGGCCAGGACACGGGCCTCGGCCAAACCCCGCGCCAGCGAGACGCGTTCGATCGCGACGGCCGCCTGGTCAGCCAGTGCATCGAGCAGTCGGCGTTCATCGGGAGTGAGCAAGGGGCCGGGCTCGTCGCGCTCGATGCCGATGACGCCGACCGGGCCGCTCCCCGTCCGCAACGGCAGAAACAGCCATTTGCCGCCCGGCAGGGTGTCGGAACCGCGGCCCGCCGAGTGGTTGTGTTCCCAGCACCAGCGCGCCGCGGCCATGTCGGCGTCGCCGAGCAGATCTTCCGGCGGATAGCCCGACGCGATCGTCAGGCTGCTTCCCTCCTTGTCGGGGAGCAGCAAGACCGTATGTGACTTCAGCATCGACGAGATTTGATAAGCCGTCGCCCACAACAGATCGTCCAGCGTCCCGATCCCCGCGACCTTGCGGCTGAACGCGTAGAGTTCGGCGGTGGTTTTTGCAAGGGCGCGGGCCGACACGATCTGGCTCCGCGTTGCCGCGGTCAGGTTGCTGACGACGATCGCGACCAGCAGAAAGAAGAACAGCGCGACTATGTTTTCCGCGTCGGTGATCGTGAAGGTGTAGAGCGGCGGGAGGAAGAAGAAATTGAACGCGAGGACGCTCAACAGGCAGGCGAACAGCGCGGGCCACAGCCCCCAGGCGATCGCCGACGCAAGCACCGCCATCAAGAAGACGAGCGAGATGCTCTGCAGCCCGATAAATCGCTCGATCAGGGAGCCAATGCCGAGCGCCACCGCGACCGTGACCGCGCTGCCGATGTAAGCCCAGGGATCGAAAGGCTCCGTCCCCGGTCGCGTCGCCACCGATTTTGCCGGGACCGGCTCGCCTTGCCCGGCGGAAATGACATGGACGCTGATCGAACCGCTCTTGCGCACCAGCTCCTGCACGAGCGACCCCCGCAGGATCTCGAACCAGCGTGGCTGATCGGATTTGCCGATGGCTATGTGGGTGATGTTGTTCGCCTCGGCGTAGGCGACAACCTCGTCGGCGATGTTGCGGCCGGGGATCGTGATCGTCGAGGCCCCGAGCCGCTCGGCTAGCCTCAGATGCTCGGCGATCCGATCGCGCTCGGCGTCGTTGAGGCGCTGAGTACGCGCGGTCGCGACATAGATCGCGGTCCATGGCGCATGCAGCCGCTCGGCGATGCGACGCGCATATCGGATCAGGCCAGCGGTCGCCGGATGCTCGTTGACGCAAACGAGGACACGATCGCCGGCAGCCCACGGTCCGGCGATCGCATGCGCCTGCATATGCGTGAGCAATTGGTCATCAACGCGTTGCGCGGTCCGGCGCAACGCCAGCTCCCGTAACGCCGTGAGGTTGCCGGGCTGAAAATAATGGCGGACGGCACGCTCCGCCTGATGCGGAACATAGACCTTGCCCTCGCGCAGCCGCTGGACCAGGTCGTTGGGCGCGATATCGACAACTTCAATATCGTCGGCTTCATCGAGGACGCTGTCGGGTACGGTCTCGCGCACCCGAATCCGGGTGATCCGCGCGACGACATCGTTGAGGCTCTCGACGTGCTGAATGTTCAGCGTCGTGTACACATCGATGCCGGCGGCGATCAGCTCCTCGACGTCGAGATAGCGTTTCGGATGGCGGCTGCCGGGCGCGTTGCTGTGCGCCAACTCGTCAACCAGCACGAGTTGCGGCCGGCGCTTCAGGATCGCGTCGAGATCCATCTCGGTCAGGCGATGACCCTTGTAATCGACCTCGCGCCGAGGAACGACTTCGAGGCCTTCGAGCAAGGCCTCGGTCTCGCGCCGGCCATGCGTCTCGACGACCCCGACGACGACGTCGACCCCCTCGCGGCGCTTCGCCTGCGCCGTTTGCAGCATCTCGTAGGTCTTGCCGACCCCCGGGGCCGCGCCGAGGAAGATCTTCAGCCGGCCGCGGCCTTCCTTCTCGGCTGCGTCAAGCAACGCCTCGGGTGATGGCCGTGACTCGCGTTCCGGCATCCCTGAATGTTAGCTCATTTCGCGGCGTCGAGCGCGAGATTGAGCTTCAGCACGTTGACCCGCTTCTCACCGAAGATTCCGAGAACGCGGTCTTTGGTCGCTTCCGCAACCAGCGCACGCACACGTTCCTGCGGCAAGTTGCGGGCCTTAGCGACGCGCGCGACCTGGAACTCAGCGTTGGCCGGCGTAATGTCGGGGTCGAGTCCGCTCGCCGAGGTGGTGACCATGTCGACCGGGATCGGCCCGTCCTTTTCCTTCTTCAGCGTATCGACGTCGCCCTGGACGCGCTCGATCAGCGCCTTCGAGGTCGGGCCGGAGTTGGAGCCGCCCGAATTGCCGGCGTTGTAGGGCGCCGGAACCGTTTTGGTCGCATCGTTCGGGTCGGTGTCGGTCGTCGCCGAAGGCCGGCCGTGGAAGTATTTCTCGTCAGTGAAGTTCTGACCGATCAGCTCGGAGCCGATGACCTTGCCGTCCTTCTCGATCAGGCTGCCGGCCGCCTGATGCGGAAAGAGCACCTGCGCGACGCCGGTCATGAACAGGGGGTAGGCCAGCCCGGTCAGGAGCGTCATCAGCACGATCAGCATAATTGCGGGGCGGATTTGGCGAAGCATGGGGATGACCTCAGATGAGACCGACCGCGTTGACAAACAGGTCGATCAGCTTGATGCCGGGAAACGGGATGATGATGCCGCCGATGCCGTAGATCAGCAGGTTGCGGCTCAGCACGCTGGCGGCGCTCCGCGGCACGTAGCGCACGCCCTTCAGCGACAGCGGGATCAGCGCGATGATGATCAGCGCGTTGAAGATGATCGCCGATAGGATCGCGCTCTGCGGTGTCCCCAGATACATGATGTTGAGTGCCGCCAGCTGCGGGTAGAAGGCGAGAAACATCGCCGGGATGATCGCGAAGTATTTCGCGACGTCGTTGGCGATCGAGAACGTGGTCAAGGCGCCGCGGGTCATCAGCAATTGTTTGCCGATCGCGACGATCTCGAGGAGCTTTGTTGGATCGCTGTCGAGATCGACCATGTTGCCGGCCTCGCGCGCCGCCATCGTGCCGGTCTGCATCGCCACGCCGACATCGGCCTGCGCCAATGCCGGGGCGTCGTTGGTACCGTCGCCGCACATCGCGACGAGCCGGCCGCCGGCCTGCTCGTTGCGGATCAGCTTAAGCTTGTCCTCCGGCGTCGCCTGCGCGAGGAAATCGTCGACCCCGGCCTCGGCGGCGATCGCCGCCGCGGTCAGCGGGTTGTCGCCGGTGATCATGACGGTGCGGATGCCGGCGCGGCGCAACTCGGCGAAACGCTCCTTGATGCCGCCCTTGACGATGTCCTTCAGGTGGATGACGCCAAGCAGTTTGCCATCTCGTGCCACGGCGAGCGGGGTGCCGCCCTGCTGAGCGATCCCATCAGAGATCTGCGTCAGCTCGCGCGCGGCCGGCGAGACGACGGCCGCCGCGATGGCCACCGCCCCGCCGGCGCTCAGCCGAACCGGCCCGGTCGTCCCGCCATCGACATAGGCGAGAACGGCATCAACCGCGCCTTTGCGGATCGAGGTGCCCTCGAGATCGATGCCGCTGATGCGGGTCTGTGCCGAGAACGCGATGAAACGCGCGTTGAGCGGCGCCATCTCGCGGCCACGGATGCCGTACTTCTCCTTCGCGAGCACGACGATCGAGCGGCCCTCCGGGGTCTCGTCGGAGAGCGAGGCAAGCTGAGCAGCATCGGCCAACTGGTGCTCTGTGACGCCGGACAGCGGCAGGAATTCGGTCGCCTGACGGTTGCCAAGCGTGATCGTGCCGGTCTTGTCCAAGAGCAGCGTGTCGACATCGCCCGCCGCCTCGACCGCGCGGCCCGACATGGCCAGCACGTTGAATTTCACCAGGCGGTCCATGCCCGCGATGCCGATCGCCGACAGCAGCGCGCCGATCGTCGTCGGGATCAGCGTCACGAAGAGCGCGATCAGCACGACGACCCCGACCGTGCCGCCGGCATAATGGGAAAAACTCGGGATCGTCACGGTCGCCAGCAGAAAGATGATCGTGAGGCCGGCGAGCAGAATGTTCAGCGCGATCTCGTTCGGGGTCTTCTGCCGCTCGGCGCCCTCGACGAGCTTGATCATGCGGTCAAGAAAGGTCGAGCCCTGGCTCGCCGTGATGCGCACCTTGATCTGGTCGGACAAAACCTGGGTGCCGCCGGTCACTGCCGAGCGGTCGCCGCCGCTCTCGCGAATGACCGGCGCCGACTCGCCGGTAATCGCCGATTCATTCACCGACGCGATGCCTTCGATGACCTCCCCATCGCTCGGGATCAGATCGCCCGCCTCGACAATGACGATGTCGCCGACCTTAAGCTGGTTGGCGGGCACCTCCGTCCACTTCACGGCATTGGCGGCGTCGAGCCGCTTGGCGACGGCTTGCGATTGGGTGCGCCGCAGGCTCGCCGCCTGCGCCTTGCCGCGGCCCTCGGCGACCGCTTCGGCGAAATTCGCGAACAGCACCGTGAACCACAGCCACAGGCTGATCTGACCGGAGAAGGACGCGCCGGAGCCGACGATGAGATCGCGAACAAACAGGATCGTCGTCGCCGCCGAGACGATCTCGACGACAAACATGACCGGGTTGCGCCACAAGGTCGCCGGGTTGAGTTTTTTGAAGGCGCCGCCGACCGCCGGTCCGAGGATCGTCGGGTCGAACAGCGCCAGGGATCTGGCTTGCGTCGCCATGGACAAGGCTCCGTTAGAACAGGGTTCCGGCTTGCATCGCGAACTGCTCGGCCAGCGGCCCGAGCGCGACGGCCGGGAAGTAGGTCAACCCGCCGACGATGACGATGACGCCGACCAGCAATCCGACGAAGAGGCCGCTGTCGGTCGGAAACGTGCCGGCCGAAGGCGGCGAGATGTTCTTCGCCGCCAGCGCGCCGGCGATCGCCAGCATCGGCACGATCACGAAGAAGCGGCCGATCAGCATCGCAAAGCCGATCGTCGTGTTGTAGAAGGGCGTGTTCGCCGACAGGCCGGCAAACGCACTGCCGTTGTTCGCCGTGCCCTCGTCATAGGCGTACAGAATTTCGCTGAAGCCGTGCGGGCCCTGGTTCGCGATGCCGGCGAGCCCCGGCTCGACGACCGTCGCGATCGCGGTAAAGACAAGGATCGACAGCGGCAGGCACAAGATGGCGAGCATCGTCATCTTGACCTCCTTGGCCTCCAGCTTCTTGCCGAGATATTCGGGGGTGCGTCCGACCATCAGCCCGGCAACGAACAGGGCGACGACCGCGAACAACAGTAGGCCGTAGAGCCCGGAGCCGACGCCGCCGACGATGATCTCGCCCAACAGCATGTTGATCATCGGCACCGCACCGCCCAATGGCATGTAGCTGTCATGCATCGAATTGACCGCGCCGCAGGAGGTGTCGGTCGTGACGGTCGCCCAAAGCGCCGAGTCGGCGATGCCGAAGCGAACTTCCTTGCCTTCCATATTGCCGCCGGCCTGCATGACCGACGGCGCGGTATCGACGCCGAGCGCGGCGATCTGCGGGTTGCCGGCGGCTTCGGCCCAATAGCAAACGGCTACCCCGGCCAGGAACAGGATGCCGGCTGCGGCGAGCAAGGCCCAACCCTGCTTCTCGTTGCCGACCATGCGGCCGAACACGTTGGTCAGCCCGACCCCGATCGCGAAGATCGCGACCATCTCGATCAGGTTCGACAATGGCGTCGGGTTCTCGAAGGGATGCGACGAATTGGCGTTGAAGAAGCCGCCGCCGTTGGTGCCGAGCTCCTTGATGATCTCCTGCGAGGCGACCGGGCCTTGCGCGATGACCTGCTTGGCGCCTTCCAAGGTCGTGACCTCGGTGTAGGCGCCTAGGTTCTGCGGCACGCCCTGCCACATCAGCAAGACGGCGCCGACGATCGAGATCGGCAGCAGGATATAGAGAACGCAGCGGGTCATATCGACCCAGAAATTGCCGATCGACTGCGCCGAGCGCCGCGCGAAGCCGCGGATCAGCGCCACGGCGAGCACGATGCCAGCCGCGGCCGAGACGAAATTGTGGACCGTGAGCCCGGCCATCTGGCTCAGGTAGCTCATCGTCGTCTCGGGCGTGTAGGACTGCCAGTTCGTGTTGGTATCGAAACTGACCGCGGTGTTGAACGCGAGATCGGTGCCGACCGCATCCTGCCCCTGCGGATTGAACGGCAGGTAATTCTGCAGCCGCATCAAGCCGTAGAGCGATGCGAAGCCGACGGCGTGGAACAGCAGCATGCCGAACCCGTAGGTCAACCAATGCTGCTCCTCGCCGCGTGTGCCGCACAGCCCATAAAACAGGCGCTCGACCGGGCGCAGAAAGGTGACGCGGCCTTCAAAGACGGCGGTCATGTAGCCGCCGAGCGGACGGGCCAACGCAACCAGGATCGCGACAAAGATCGCGATCTGGATCCAGCCATTTACGGTCATGGGGCAGACCTCAGAATTTTTCCGGGCGCAGCAGCGCGAAGACGAGGTAGACGAACATGCCGACGGAGATCACGCCGCCGAGGATCAGATCGAAAGACATGGCAGCCTCACAGCCGATCGCAGGCGTAAAGGTACAGACAAGCCGCGGCAAAAAAGCCGAGACCCATCGCAAGGAAGAGGAGGTCAAGCACGGTCGGTCTCCCATTGCGCCGGGTATCGACTCAGACGGTCTCCAGGACAGCCGGCGTGGCTTTGCTCACTGTCGAGCGCGGGTAATAAGGGTGGGGCCGCATAAACGGTCGAGAGCGATCCGGACCTGCAGTCATAAAGAAGGCGTAAAGAAAACGGCCATGTCGCGAGCTGCGGGCGGGCGCCATCACCACATGCCAGCCGCCCGCGCCGCTCCCCCTCGCCCCCTCGGCCCGGAGGCCTCGACCTAGTTCCGGATCCGGCGCTCGGCCCTTCGGAAATGGACGCAACGCCGATCCCCGTCGGCCTCAAACAATGCGAAGCGAAGGGCGTCTTTCCGGGTGCGGAAGATACCGCCGATCAGGCCGTGCCACTCTTCCACGCGCCAAAGATGCCTGCCGGTCCGAGCAATATCGAAATGATGCAGCGCATGAGCGTCTGCGAAGGCAATGTTCGGCATTGCTGAGCCCCACTTACAACGGCAGCGCGAGGCGAGCGCGCAGATAAAGGGCGATCCCCCCGATGATCAGGAACAGCCCGATTACCACCGCGCTTTCCCAGACTGCTCTGAACCACCCGGCCAGGGGCGCTCCGGGGGATGCTCGAGGCGGCGTCATAGGGACTACGCTGTCGGGATGCGGGCGCCTAACCCGGCTGCAGAGGTCAACTGCACTCATTGACGTCTCATGATCTGTTGCGAGTTCGGCCGAGGTATCCATCGGCGCCTTAAATTTCGATCGTGATCTTTGCTTGTCGGAGTAAAGGCGGCATGCATGTCATGAACCCGCCCGTCGGTGGGCTGTTCGCGCGACGAAGCGCAAAGCCGGTGAGGCCAGCCGCTCGGCTGGTGGACAAACATGTACAGACCACCGGCCAACAGCTCGATGTCCGCCTCGGCCCCGCCCGCTTCGGCGCAGGCGAAGCTCAGTGCGGAAGACAGATCCGGGAAGTCAAACCCGGCCGCGTCGGGCGCGGCCGTCAAAAACCATGTACCGGAGTCCTTCAGCAGCAGCCGAAAACGCGGAATTCCGCCGGGCACAAGCATGATGACAACCAGAGCGGCGGCGCGCTGCGGTCGTAACGGTCGCCCGATAGCCCGCTGCCCAGCCGTGTTTCGCGGTCCTCCTAAGTGAAGATCTCGGCGTAAAGAAACAAACCGATCACGGCAGCCCAGAATACTGGCCCCAGCACGTTCAAGATGACGCCAGAGACCACATAGAGGGCAGCGATGACCGGCCGGCCGGTGATGTCGATGTTGATCGGCCCCGAGGCGGGAAACTCCGGTCGCTCCTCTTCGACAAAGAGGCCGCTCATTTTTGGTGGAACAACCGCGGGCCCTGACATGGAGGCATACAAGGCCGCGCGTGCATTAAGCTTCGAGCCGGATGATTGGCTCGCTGCGTAAAGGGGACATAAAACGCGAACAAGGCTCGCTCCTTAACCCCGCGAGACTTTGTGCTCGCCCTCCACAGGCCGGGTTCGTTCGGCACGCGTCTTGCGTGCGGTCGTCGCGACGCGCTATCGAACCGACGAGGGCTGCGCCCATGCTGCAACCCTGCTCTGCATGCCCCGGAGAGCCCGCCCTGGGGCGCCGCGAATCCTTGTCACGCGGCGGCTGGCCACCCATACTGAGCACAATGCGGCGCCACCCAGTCGACCCCGTCTTCGCGACCGAGCCCGAGCCGCCGGTTCGCCTTTGCGACCACCCGGGTTGCGCGGCCGCCGGGGAGTTTCGCGCGCCGAAATCGCGGCTGGAGCTCAATCACTACTTCTGGCTCTGCCTTGAGCACATCCGTGCCTACAACAGCGCCTGGAACTACTACGCCGGCATGAACGACGCCGAGATCGAGGCCGAGATCCGCCACGATACGGTGTGGCAGCGGCCGACCTGGAAGCTGGGCGAGCGCCACACCCCTGGCTACGCCGAGCGGATGCGCGATCCGTTCGGCTTCTACAATGGCAAGGCACAGCACGACGCCGGGCGCCGCGGCAATGGCCGTGCCAACGGGCATGCCTCCGAAGCGGCGGCGCGCGCCGCCTCTGCCCGCGATCAGGCGCTCGCCGTATTCGATCTCGAACCGCCCTTTACGGTGGTGCGTCTGAAGGCGAAGTATAAGGTCCTCGTCAAGCTGCACCATCCCGACGCCCATGGCGGCGACAAGGCCGCCGAGGAGAGGTTGAAGATCATCAACCAGGCCTATGCGACCTTGAAAGCCAGCTATTTCAGCTGACGCCCGAGGATCCGCCAGCCGACTTTCCCGTCTCAAACCCAGGAAGCACGTCAGAAATGGCTACCGCTCAGCAAGCAGCGACAACCGCGACTCCGACAGGCGAGCCCGACATCAAGATTTCGGTGCGCCAGACCTTCGGGATCGACAGCAATCTCGAAGTCCCGGCTTTCAGCAAGCCGAGCGAGCACGTCCCCGATATCGATGATGCCTATCGGTTCGATCACGACACGACGCTCGCGATCCTCGCCGGGTTCGCCTTCAACCGCCGGGTCATGATCTGCGGCTATCACGGCACCGGCAAATCGACCCATGTCGAGCAGGTGGCCTCGCGGCTCAACTGGCCCTGCATCCGGGTCAACCTCGACAGCCACATCAGCCGCATCGATTTGGTCGGCAAGGACGCGATCGTGCTGCGCGACAACAAGCAGGTCACCGAATTCCGCGAGGGCCTGCTGCCGTGGGCGTTGCAGCATCCGGTCGCGCTGTGCTTCGACGAATACGATGCCGGCCGCCCCGACGTCATGTTCGTCATCCAGCGGGTGCTGGAAGTCGAAGGCAAGCTGACGCTTCTCGACCAGAACCGGGTCATCCGGCCGCATTCGGCATTTCGGCTGTTTTCGACCGCGAACACGGTCGGCCTCGGCGACACGACTGGCCTCTATCACGGCACGCAGCAGATCAACCAGGGCCAGATGGACCGCTGGAACATCGTCGCCACGCTGAACTATCTGCCGCACGATGCGGAGCAGGAGATCGTGCTGGCCAAGGTGCCAAGTTACAATAACGACGAGGGGCGGCGCCGGATCAGCGCGATGGTGGCGCTCGCCGATCTGACCCGCAACGGTTTCATGAACGGCGACATCTCGACCGTCATGTCACCGCGCACGGTCATGACCTGGGCCGAAAATACTCGGATTTTCAACGATCTCGCTTTCGCGTTTCGGCTGACGTTCTTGAACAAATGCGACGAGATGGAACGTCCGGTCGTCGCGGAATACTACCAGCGCTGTTTTGGCACCGAACTGCCCGAAACCGGCATCAACGCCACGCTGATGTAGGCCTCGGACCCGAATTGAGGCAGGGCACCGCATGACGCAGGCTTTCTCACCGACCGAGATCTTCAAGCGTGCGACCGCGTCGACGTTGCGGGCGATCGCCGAGCGTGACGATGTGACGGTCGGCTTCGGCCCCGAGCCGGCCGGAGTGGCCGGCACTCGGGTGAAATTGCCAAACCCGGCCCGCGACCTGCCGGCCGATGAGGCGGCCCAGCTGCGCGGCGCCGCCGACAGCCTGGCCCTGCGGCTGCGCTATCACGACGATGCCGTACACAGCAAACGGGTGCCCGGCAACGCGTTGGCGCGCGCCGTATTCGAAGGGCTCGAGCAGGCTCGCGTCGAGGCGCTCGGCTCGCGCCGGATGGTGGGTGTTGCCGCCAATCTGAGCGCGATGCTCGACGAGCAGTACCGCCGCCAGGGGTTCGAGCGGATCACCGAGCGGACCGAAAGCACGATGGCGGAGGCAGTGCGCCTCCTGACCCGCGAAGCCCTGACGCGTGAACCGCCGCCGCCCTCGGCGCGGCGCGTCGTGGATTTGTGGCGCCCGTGGCTCGAAGGCAAGATCGGCAAGGACATCACCGAGCTTGAGCGCGCGGTTTCCGATCAGGATTCCTATGCGCGCGCGACCCGCCGCCTGATCCAGGATCTCGACCTCGACCTTGGCGAGCTCGATGATTCCTCGTCGGACGACAATCAGGGTCAGGGCGAGGAAGCCGAGAGCGAGAACCAGGCAGACAGCGGCGAGAGCGCCTCGGCCGGGGCGCAGCCATCGATGGACGGTTCGCCCGCGGATAGCGCCGATGCCGATGCCGAAGAAGACGGCGATGCCGAAGCCGATGGCGAAATGATGCCGGGCGCCAGCGACGACGATCCCGGCCGGCCAGGCCGGCCCGGTACCCAGCCGCGCGGCCGCCCGGACGAGAATACGGTGTACCGCGCGTTCAGCGTCGCGGCCGACGAGGTCATCGACGCCGACAAGCTGTGTGATTCCGACGAGCTCGGCCGGCTGCGCCACCTGCTCGACCAGCAGCTGTCGCATTTGCAGAGTGTCATCGCCCGGCTCGCCAACCGGCTGCAGCGCCGCCTGCTGGCAAAGCAGACCCGCGCCTGGGAATTCGACCTCGAAGAGGGCATCCTCGACGCGGCGCGGCTCTCCCGGGTGGTGACCAACCCGGTGCTGCCGCTGTCCTACAAGCGCGAACTCGAAATGGAGTTCCGCGATACGGTCGTCTCGCTGTTGATCGACAATTCCGGATCGATGCGCGGCCGCCCGATCACGGTCGCGGCGATGAGCGCCGACATTCTCGCCCGCACGCTGGAGCGTTGCGGCGTCAAGGTCGAGATCCTCGGCTTCACGACACGCGCCTGGAAGGGCGGGCAGGCGCGCGAGCGTTGGATCGCCGCCGGCAAACCGCCGAACCCCGGCCGCCTCAACGATCTGCGCCACATCGTCTACAAGCCGGCCGACGCGCCATGGCGCCGCGCCCGGCGCAATCTCGGCCTGATGCTGCGCGAGGGCATTCTGAAGGAGAATATCGACGGCGAGGCCCTGGCCTGGGCCCACAATCGCCTGCTCGGCCGGCCGGAGGAGCGCAAAATCCTCATGGTTATCTCCGACGGCGCGCCGGTCGATGACTCGACCCTCTCGGTCAACCCCGGCAATTACCTCGAAAAGCATTTGCGCGAGGTCATTCGGGAGATCGAACGCCAGAGCATTGTCGAACTGACCGCGATCGGCATCGGCCACGACGTGACGCGCTACTATCGCCGCGCCGTGACGATTGTCGATGCCGAGCAGTTGGGCGGCGTGATGCTGGAGCGCCTCGCCGAATTGTTCGAGGAAGAAAAATCCTCGAACACTCGCGTGAAGAGCCGCCGCGCCGCATAGCCTTCGGCCCTTAACGGCAGGTCCGTAATGCGCAAGCTCCTGTCCCTCGGTCGGGCGAGTTGGCCAACGGGTGCGCAGCGCATTGTTACCACGCGTGGATCACTCTACACCTCGCGCCGGGCCTTGAGCGCCGCGGTGAGGGTGCCCTCATCGAGATAGTCGAGTTCGCCGCCGATCGGCACACCCTGTGCGAGGCGTGAGATCCGGGCGCCGGTCGCGGCGGCGCGGTCGGCGATGTAATGCGCCGTCGTCTGGCCGTCGACGGTGACATTAAGCGCCAGGATCAGCTCGGTTTCGGAACCGAGCCGGGAAATCAGCCGGGCTATATTGAGCTCGTCCGGTCCGACCCCATCGAGCGCCGACAAGGTGCCGCCGAGCACGTGGTAGCGGCCGCGGAATGCGCCGGTGCGTTCCAATGCCCAGAGATCGGCGAGGTCCTCGACGACGCAGATCGTGGCCGCATCGCGCTCCGGGTCGCGGCAGATCGCGCAGGGATCGGCGGTGTCGAGATTGCCGCACAGCGAGCAGGGCCGTACCGAAATAGCCGCTGCCGCCAGCGCCGCCGCCAGCGGCTCCATGATCTGCTCGCGCCGCTTGATCAAGAACAGCGCGGCGCGGCGCGCCGAGCGCGGCCCGAGCCCCGGCAACCTCGCCAGGAGCTGGATCAGCGTGTCAAGTTCGGACATGGCTGAAACTGCGTCGGTAAAATCCCTCTCCGCCCTTCAGGGGGGAGAGGGAGGGGCCCGTCGCGCAGCGATGGGAGGGTGAGGTGGGTATCGGCAAGCGTTCTGGAATCCCCCACCTCACCCCAGCCCTCTCCGCCCCCCGGGGCGGAGAGGGAGTAGGCAGAGAGGGAGCAAAGACAGCAGCGGAGCTGAAGCGAAATCAAAACGGCAGTTTCATGCCGCCGGGGAGCGCGAGGCCACCGGTCAGCTTCTGCATTTCGCTTTCGGCATGGGCATTGACCTTGGCCCTTGCGTCGTTAAAGGCGGCGACGATCAGGTCTTCCAGCACCTCTGTCTCTGCCGGATCGACGACCCCCTTGTCGATCTTGAGCCGCTTCAGATCGCCCTTGCCATTCAGGGTCAGCTGCACCATGCCGCCGCCGGCGATACCGGTCATCTCGACGGCTTCGAGCTCGGCCTGCATCTCGGCCATTTTCTGCTGCATCTGCTGCGCCTGCTTCATCAGCTGGCCGAGATTCTTCATGGTTCTTCCTCTCCTGGGCTCGTCTCGTACGCCGGATCGATCCCGGACTCCTCGATCGAGGGCGTCTCGCCGCTTGCGTCCGAACCCGCGCCCGACACTCCGTCGATCGCTGGCCGGTCGCGCACTGCCGCGATCGTCGCGCCGGGAAAGGTGTCGAGCACCGCTCGCACCAACGGGTGGGCTGCGACCTCGTTCCGAACCGCGCTGCTCCGCTCCGCTTCCTGCTCGGCGAGGGTTGGCGCGCCTCCCGCTTGCGATATGGCAACGATCCAGCGTGCGCCGGTCCATTCCCCGAGCAGCTGTCCGAGCCGATTGGCCAGATCGCGGGGCGCCGCATCCTGGGGCCGAAACTCGATGCGGCCGGGCTCGAAAGTGACGAAATGGACATGCGACCACAAATGCGAGCGGATCAACGCCTCGCGCCTTTTGTCGAACAGCGCGATCAGCTCGGCTAAACTCTGCGGCATCGCATCGTATTCGGCGGTCGGCGCCATCTGCGGCTCGGGCTCGGCTTGCGGAGCCGCGAGGGCGGCAGCACTAGCCCCCGATGCGCTGCTGAACCCCTCTCCCGCCCAGTTTTCAGTTAACTTGGGCGAGAGGGAGGGGTCCACGCCAGAGGCGTGGGAGGGTGACGGCGTGGCAGCCAACTCGGCTGATGGCCTCCTCGTCCCAATCCTCTCCCCCGTCGGGGGAGAGGGAGCTTTCAACAGCTCAGCGCCGGTCAGCTCGCGGATCAGCTCGGCCGGGACGGGCAGGTCAGCGACATACGCCAGGCGGATCAGCACCATCTCGGCGGCATGCGCCGGCATCGGGGCGTTCTGCACTTCCTCGATGCCCTTCAGCAGCATCTGCCAGGCGCGGGTCAGGACGGGCATCGACAGGGCGGAAGCGAGCGGACGGACGCGGTCGCGGTCGCCTTCCTCCAACGGATCGCCGCTGCCGGCCTCTGGCGCCAGCTTGAGCCGCGTCACGAAATGCGTCAGGTCTAAGAGGTCCTGCACGACCATCATCGGATCGGCGCCGCCCTGATAAAGGCTCTGCATCTGCACGAGCGCACTTTTCGCATCGCCCTTCAGCACCGTTTCGAACAGGTCGAAGACGAGGCCTCGATCGGCGATGCCGAGCATGTCGCGCACTGCCGGTTCCTCGATCCGGCCAGCCGAGAGCGCGATCGCCTGGTCAAGCAACGAGAGCCCGTCACGCACCGAGCCGTCTGCGGCGCGGGCGATCAGCGCGAGCGCGGGTGGCGCGATCTCGACCCGCTCCGCCGCGGCAATCTGCTGGTAATGCGCAATGAGCTGCTCGATGCGGACCCGGCGCAGCGAAAAGCGCTGGCAACGCGACAGGACCGTCACCGGCACCTTGTGCACTTCCGTCGTCGCGAATACGAACTTGACGTCGGGCGGCGGCTCTTCGAGCGTCTTCAACAAGGCGTTGAAGGCGTTCTTCGACAACATGTGCACTTCGTCGATGATGTAGACCTTGTAGCGCGCCGAGACCGGCCGGTAGCGTACCCCCTCGGTCAGGTCGCGGATGTCGTCGACGCCGGTGCGCGAGGCGGCGTCCATCTCGATAACATCGACGTGCCGGTCCTCGGCGATCGAGCGGCAATGGACGCATTCGCCGCAGGGCGAAATCGTCGGCCCGCCGGCGCCGTCCAGGCCAATGCAGTTGAGCGCGCGGGCAATGATCCGCGCCGTCGTGGTTTTGCCGACCCCGCGCACGCCGGTCAAAATGAACGCCTGCGCAATGCGGCCCTCGGCGATCGCGTTCGACAGGGTGCGGACCATCGCCTCCTGCCCGATCACCTCGGCAAAGGTCTGCGGCCGGTATTTGCGGGCGAGGACGCGATAGCCTGTCGCGAGATCAGTCATGTCGGCGCGAAATAGGGGGTGGGAGACCGAACGAACGACCCAGGCCGGAACTCGTTACGGCTGCTTCCTTCCGGACCTGACCGGGTTGGCGAGGAGCCTGTCCGCCGCCGACCTCCCACCGCACTATATCAGGAGCCGGGCCAGCCGCGGCAAGCTTCTCGCCACCCGCCGGGTTACTAATCGCCGAGATTTCGGGGCCTGCGGCACAGCCGGTGAGTCTCCCGTCAACCATGAATCGATCTGGCGTTAGGTGTAGCGCTTTACGGTTTCGTTACCCAGTCGCGTGCCAGTTATCGCGCAACCCGGAACCGGAGGACGCGGTGACCCAAAGCATATGCTTCCTGATGATCGGCTTGGCAGCCTTGCTGATGGCCTCGACCCTGTTGCGTCTGCCGGTCCGGCTCCGGGTCGTCGTGGTGGTAGCGGTGTTGGCCGCGCTGTCGGCGGCTGGCGGCGAGCCAATCACGGTCTCGAACGAGTTCACGGTAGCCTCGCTCTCCTGACTCCTAGACATACCGCGAGGCGCGCCGAGGCTTTCGCCGGCTGCCGCCCTCGCCAATATCGAACGGCATGCAAAATTTAGAGCTGACCGGCGCGGCGGGCGACGTCGCGAACTTTCCCGGAGTAAGCCGCACAGCCGGTCGGCTGGGGAACCGGCGAGGCAATCATCTCGATCGTCGAGCTGACCGGCGGTTACCGCGCGATTGCCCGGGACGGCTCGCTTGCGAGGCTAACAAGCCGCGGATGCTCGCCGCCCTTTCGGGAAAGCCGAGATCGTTAGGATCGTAGGTTGTCCGTTTCCTGCTGCGCAGATCAATTGTAACGCTGTCGTCCGGTGTCTTGGCATGGATCCCGTCGCTGGCCGGATGGTATTCGATCCGCAACTGACCCGGGTCCACCACCACCCTCAGGTATCCGTAATTCGTGTCGTCATATCGTTCGAACACGACCTGGTCCTCGTTGGCTGCTCCGGGATGGATGATTTGCGGCGCCCGTAACGCGATGCCTCCTTGAGCATGCAGTTTTTGCACGTTGTGACCGCCATTGCCGCAGACGAGGTAGGGGATTTCGGTCCCGTCCGGTCGCTGCCGAGTGAAGCGCTGGTACGAGTGCCGTGTCCGGCGAGGACCGCGTGCGGCCATATGCCCGTTTCGGCGCACACCGCATCCATCTGCTGGCGCATTTCTGTGCTGGAGGAATGCTGGCCGCCAATCGCATAGGGCGGATGGTGATGCGCGAACAGCAGGGCACCGGTATAACTCTCCCGCTTGACCCGCTGCAGCGCCGCCCTCAGGAAGTCAATTTGGCCATGCCCGATCGTGTCGTTCGCAATGACCCCGGGGTCCTCGAGAGTGTTGCTGTAGAAAACGAGAACTCGGCAAAACGGGGCGTCAAAGGTGAAAAACACACCGGGCTGAATTTGGGCGGTGCGGGATAGCCCGCCCGCCTCGGGAGTAACCGTGAAGCCGCCTCCCGGGTCGGAGCAGAAATTGCGGAGATAGGCTTCGAGGCTTGTTGCGTGCGCGAGCGGTGAGATCATCCCATCGTGATTGCCGGCCGCCGCCAAAACGGGAGCGTAATAATTGCGGTACGGCTCATAGAACTGGTCATAATAAAATTCCGGCTCTCCGAAGCTGTAGACGATGTCCCCGAGCAGCAGCGCAAATTGCGGCACCTCGCGCGCGTCCGATTCGGTGAAGTCGCCGATCATCTTGTCCGTCACTTCGTTTTGGGTCTTTGGACCCCTGGTGCTGCCGCAATCGCCTGTTGCGTGAAAGACGATTTGTCCCTGGCGCTCGATGACATTAATCGCCCCCGTGTTCCCGCCGAACACGTCGGAAAGGGCCAGTCGCGGTTCCGCGCCCGCCCCGCGCGGCCGCGGAAACGGCATTGGCTGCAGGCGATGCTCTCGGTTCAGTTCATCAATCTGTTTGTACGCGTCCGCATCGGAGGGATGCTTGACCCGGAACGTTGAAGGATCTGGCGTCGGTTCTGGTTGCGCAAAAACCGGCGCATCCAATCTCCTGGACGGCGGTCTCGGCGCGCGCGGCGTCGAAGAGCCATTTCCCGCCCCTCGCGTGCGTCTCGCCATGGGTTCGCTTCCCCTACCGATACTGCAACCAAGGACAAATCACACGGCTGCAGCACCGGTTTCTAATTATCGTTGGTGACCGTCCTGGGACAGGGCCGATCATTCGGTTTTCGGTCGCTGTTATTTAATGGCGTCGCGCCATTTAGGTGGCCACGCGACTACTGAAAAACGGACTCATTCTTGCGATGCGAAATCGCTCGCCGTAACCTCACGCAGCAGATCACGCAGCGCCGCGGCGCGATCGGCCCCGAACACCTCGTCGAAGCGTTCCTGAGCTGCGGCCCAACCCTGCCGTGCTGCTCGGAGCCGGGCCGCGCCGGATGCGGTCAGGCGCACTTCGCGCCGCCGCCGGTCGGCCGGCGAAGCACCGATCTCAATGAGCCCGTCGCGCTGCAACGGCAGGATGTTGCGGCCAAGCGTCGTGCGGTCCATGACCAGCGCCGCGGCGAGCGCGTTGATCGGCATCGGGCCATTGCGCTGCAGACGGCCGAGAATGGCAAATTGGGTCGTCCGAAGCCCGCTCGGCGCCAGCAATTGGTCGTAGAATTGCGTGATGTGCCGGGATGCTTGGCGGATGGCCAGGCAATTGCAGTCCGGGGCAAGAGGTTGTTCGGCGGCGCTCATCTTCAACCCCGGACTTGGCAAGGGTGCATATACGCCTATATATGGGCGCATCTGCGCGGAAGTTAAGCCCGCGCCGGCGGAGCATAGCATGTCCCCGAATGAAACGCCCTCCGGCGCAGCCGGTGCCGCATCCCTGAACCCGCTCGCGGCTCTCGCGACATCGCGAGCGCCAGTCAATCGGCGCCAGGCAGAGAAACTGCGCGAGCTTGCGGTCTGGTACCGCCAATTTTCGGAGCGGGCCGGTCGCCCGAGCATTTGGGAGTCGCGGCTCCGCATGGCGGAAGAACTCGAGCAGGAAGCGGAGCGGTTTCTAAGCACCGATCGCGATCGCGCTCCCGCCCTAAGCCCCCCGGCCGAACCGCGGCCGCTCGATCCGCGTACCCGCATCCTGCTCGAAGCGCCGATCCTGCCGACACTGCTACGATTGGCTTGGCCCAATATCGCCGTTATGCTGGTCATGGCCTCGACCGGGCTAATCGAGACCTGGTGGGTATCGCGGCTCGGCACCGACGCGCTGGCCGGTATCGCGCTGGTCTTTCCGCTTTATATGATGATGCAGATGTTGTCGGCCGGAGCGATGGGCGGCGGCATCTCCTCGGCGATCGCCCGCGCCCTCGGCAGCGGCCGGCGCGGCGATGCCGATGCGCTCGTTCTGCACGCGATCATCATCAATCTGGCGATCGGGATTGTCTGCTCGGCCCTCGTCCTGGCGTTTGGTCCCAGCCTGTACCGGGCCTTGGGCGGCGAAGGGGCCTCGCTCGACGCGGCGCTTGGCTACTCCAATGTCGTGTTCGCCGGCACCGCGCTGGTCTGGCTGATGAACGCGCTCGCTAGCGTGATCCGCGGCGGCGGCAATATGTGGGTGCCTTCTGTCGCGGTCTGCGCCGGCGTCATCCTGCTGGTGCCGCTGTCGCCGCTCCTGATCTTCGGGCTCGGCCCCTTCCCGGCATTCGGCATTACCGGAGCGGGCATCGCCGTCGTTATCACGACCGCGCTGACCGCGCTGGCGCTCGGCTGGTACATCGCCGCCAGACGCAGCGTCGCCCGGTTTGGTTGGGCGCGGCTGCGCTGGGCCTTCTTCGCGGACATCCTGCGGGTGGGTGCTGTCGCTTCCATCAGCACATTGCAAACCAGTTTGACGGTGCTGTTGACGACGGCATTAGTCGGCATTGCGGCGGGCCCGCAGGCGATTGCCGGCTATGGCACCGGCAATCGGTTGGAATTCCTGCTTGTTCCCCTCGTGTTCGGCCTCGGCGCGCCGCTGGTCGCGCTGGTCGGGACGAATATCGGCGCCGGGCAGAAACAGCGGGCGCTGCGCATCGCGCTGACCGGCGGCGTCATCGCTTTCGGCCTGTCAGAGGCAATCGGGCTGGCAGCGGCACTTTGGCCGGCGGCCTGGCTCGGCTTGTTCGACAACGATCCGCGCATGCTGGCGGTCGGCGCCGCCTATCTGCGGCATGTCGGTCCGGCTTACGGATTTTTCGGCCTCGGGTTGGCGCTCTATTTCGCCTCGCAAGGGGCCGGACGATTGCTGTGGCCTCTATCCGCCGGTTTGCTGCGGCTCGTCATCGGCGTCGGCGGCGGCTGGCTTGCCTTTTGGCTGACCGGCAACCTCGACTTGATCTTCATCGCGTTGGCCACGGCGCTGGCGGTCTATGGAGTCATGCTGTCGACGGCGGTCGCGTCCGGCGTCTGGTTCAAGCGCCCTTGGGTCATGCCGTTCACAGGCGCGGCGCAAATACCGGCACGGCTTGCGTCCGATCAGCGATAGGCGCGCGAATACTGGATTTGAGATCAGCCGAATACCGCGTCGGCGTGGCGTAGCACAGTGCGCGCGGCGCCCTCGCGACGCGTGACGCCGATCCTGTCGAGATATTCGAGCACCTCGATCGTCAAGTTGCGGCCGATCCCGGAGCGATCCTTGAATTCGGCCGCGGTGAACCGGCGCTCGGGCGAGGCTCCCGCCAATTCGCGCGCGATCTCGGCAAGCCGTTCGACCGTCTCCGGCAGGAAGAAGCGGTTCGGCGCAACCTGGGCCACCCGCCCGAAGCGCTCGACGCGCCTCAGAAAGCGAGTCAGCGGCTCGGGCTGCAATGACAATTCGGCGGCGAGCTCGCGGACCCGCAACGGCCGCAAATCTTCGGCCTCTAGCAGCGGGTGGATCTGGCCCCACAGCCGCTCGTCATCGCGGCTGAGGCGCGGCTGGTGCTCGGCGAGTCGCAACACCGCGCCATCGCGCACGACCCTGCCGGCGGCCTGCAATTCGACAAGCGCGCCGTCGAGCGCCGGTTCCGGCGCTTCACCCCGCATCCGCTGGAACACCGCGGCGCGAGAGGGGCCTAGCGCATCGGGCAATGCGGCATGCGATTGCGCCAATGCGGCCGACAGGCGCTCGCCGAGTTGCGCCAGCCGCTCCGGACCGACAGCGATTGCCGCCGCCCCGGTGCCAAAACGGCGCGCGCCGGCGACATCCGCCAGCGCCTCAACGTCGTTCTGCGGCACGTTGCGAGCGAGTGCGAAGCGCGCGAGTTCGATGAGGCCAGCCGCCTCGACGAGCTTTTCGATCGCATCGCCTGGGTCCGGCTCCGCCATCGCGGCCAGCACCGCCAGCCGCTCCGGGCGCGACCTGCCGCGCCGCGGCGGCAATGGGTCGAGCGCCCGCCCGCCGGCCAAGGTGTGCCGGGCGGCGTGGTCGCGCAACACGACCCGGTCGCCCCAAAGAGCGCCGACCGGATGCTCCAGATCGAGTTGGACGAAGCCGGTGTCGCCCGGCGCGATCGACCGGGCGCCGAGCACGGCGGCGCGGCCGACGACATCGTCGGTGCCGAGATGCACATGCACCGGCAGCCCGTCGCGCAACGCTGCCGGTGCGGCGCGTGACACGGTCAGGCGGCAATCGATGCGGCTCGTCGCCAGATGCGCGGGTGCGGCGACAACCCAATCGCCGCGCCGGGGCTCGCCGCCTTCGGGAAAATTGCCGGCGAGGTTCAAGGCGCAGCGCTCGCCGGCAACCGTCCCGTCGATCGGCCGGTTATGCGCGTGGATGCCGCGCACCCGCACCTCGATGCCGCGCGGGCTCAGCAGGAGGTGATCGCCGGGAACCGCCGCGCCGGCGGCCACCGTGCCGGTCACGACGAGGCCGATGCCGGGCAGCGAAAAGGCGCGGTCGATCGGCAGACGGAAATGCCCCGATGCCGGGCGCGCGCTGCGCGCCATATCGGCAACTTTCGCGATCCGGCTCAGATGCGCGGACAATTCCGGAATACCCCCGCCGGTCACGCTCGACACGGCGAAGATCGGGCTGTTCTCGTACCCGGCCTCGGCCAGCAGGTCGGCGACTTCCGCCTCGACAGCGGCACGGCGCTCTTCCGGGACGCGATCGATCTTGGTGATCACCGCGGTTATTTCGGCGATGCCGATCAGTTCGAGGATGTCGAGATGTTCGAATGTTTGCGGCCGTGGCCCATCATCGGCAGCGACGATCAGCAGCACCCGGTCGATCGACAACACGCCCGCCAGCATGTTCGCCAAAAACCGTTCATGTCCGGGCACGTCGACAAAGCCGAGCTCGGTGCCGTCGGGAAGGGTGGCGTAGGCAAAGCCCAGATCGATTGTCAGCCCTCGCCGCTTTTCCTCGGGCAACCGGTCGGCATCGACGCCCGTCAAGGCGCGCACCAGCGCGGTCTTGCCGTGGTCGATATGGCCGGCGGTCGCAAGGATCATGTCTTCAGTGACGAGAGCTGGGCGATGAACTCCGTTTCCTCCTCGAGGCAGCGCAGGTCGAGAACGACTCGGCCTGCCTCGATGCGGCCGATCACCGGCACCGGCAATTCTCGCAGCCGTTTCGCCAAGGCCTCCGCAGCGGCTCCGGATCGGCTCACCGGTGTCAGCGCCAGTCCGGCGCTCGGCAACAGCGAAACCGGCAGAGCGCCGCTGCCGATCTGGCTCCTTGTTTCGATGGTGACGATCGTCGCTGCGTCCCGAAGCGCCTGCGCCAAGGCGGGCAACAGCCGCCGACCCAATGCCGCGATCTCCTTCTGCGGCCGCGTCAGCAGCCGCAACGCCGGCAGGCGTGCGGCGAGCCGGTCGGGATCGCCATAGAGCCGCAATACCGCTTCGAGGGCGGCGAGACGGATCTTGTCAAGCCGCAACGCGCGCTTCAGCGGGTTCTTCGCCAAAGCGGCAATCAGATCGGCGCGGCCGACGACGAGCCCGGCTTGCGGGCCGCCGAGCAGTTTGTCGCCGCTGAACGTCACCAGGTCGGCACCGGCCTGCAGCGCTTCGGCTAGGGTCGGCTCATGCGGCAAACCCCAGCCTTCGAGATCGACAAGCGTGCCGCTGCCGAGATCCTCAACGAAGGGCACTGCATGCTCATGCGCCAACGCGGCCAGCTTGGCCGTCGGCGCCACGGCCGTGAAGCCCTGGATCGCGTAATTGCTGGTGTGCACCTTCAGGATCAGCGCCGTCTCGGGCCCGATTGCGGCGGCGAAATCGCGCAGATGGGTCCGATTGGTGGTGCCGACCTCGCGCAGCCGCGTGCCGGCGCGCTCCATGATGTCAGGAAGCCGGAATGCGCCGCCGATCTCGATCAATTCGCCGCGCGACACGATCGTCTCGCGGCCCGCCGCAAGCGCGTTCAATGCCAGCACGAGCGCGCCGGCATTATTGTTGACCGCGAGCGCGGCCTCGGCGCCGGTCAGCCGCGTCAGCCAGCCGGCGATGTGATCATCGCGCTCGCCGCGCCGCCCGCTCGCGAGATCGTATTCGAGGGTCGTCGGCGCACGCATCGCTTCGACCGCGGCGATGACCGCCTCTTCCGGCAATGACGCGCGTCCGAGATTGGTGTGCAATACCGTACCGGTCAGATTGAACACGCGGCGCTGCGACGGCCGGGCCAAGCGCGCCAACCGCTCGCCGCAACAGACGAGAATTGCCTCTACCGAACCTGCGTCGCCGCGGGCGCGATGATCCGCGAGCGTGTCGCGGACCGCCTCTATGACGAGCGCGCGGCCATGCCGCTCGATCAGTGCCGCGGCATCTTTTGCGCGCAGCACATGGTCGACCGCGGGCAACGCCGCACGGCCGCTGCGTACCGATGCAGGCACGTCGTTCATGAGCCCGCCAGCACCGACAACGGCCTCTCGGCCGCTGTCACACAGCCCGGTTCGAGCCACACACGCGGCTTGTCGCCGCCTATTGGCATGACAATTCCGATTTCGGAGGCGCGATAGCCGAGGCGGTGCAATTCGGCGAGGCAATCGGCAACCCGTTCGGCCGGAACGCCAGCGAGCAGACCGCCGGCGGTTTGCGGATCGATCAGCAATGCCGTGAATGCCGGGTCATTTGCCGCATCCCCCGCGAGCGCCGCCAACGCCGCTGAATTCGCGGCATGCAGTGAGCTCGTCAGTCCCTGCCCCAGCAGCGGCAGCGCGCCATCGAGCGCCGGGACCCGATCCGGGTCGAGCCGCGCATCGGTCTTCGAGGCGGCCAGCATCTCCAACAAATGGCCGAGCAGGCCGAAACCGGTGACGTCGGTGCAGGCGGTCGGGCCATAGGCCGCGAGACAGGCGGAGGCGTCGGCGGCGGGTTGCAGCATCGCCGCGATTGCCCCGCTGACCACCCGGGCCGGGGCAAGCCGGCGCATCTCCGCCGCGAGGATCACTCCGGTGCCGAGCGGCTTTGTCAGCAGCAGGCGGTCGCCTGGCCTCAGACCGCCTTTGCGCAACAGCCGGCCCGGTCGAGTGCGGCCGGTCACGGCGAAGCCGAGCCCGAGCTCCGCGCCTTCGGCGCTGTGGCCACCAACGAGCGCGGCGCCGGCCGCTTCCAGCACCTCGCTACCGCCCTTGAGCATATGAAGCAAATCGTGCTCAACGATCGGCGGGCGCGCTGGCGGCACGGTGGCGATCGCCAGCGCGGTTTCCGGCACACCGCCCATCGCATAAATGTCGCCAAGCGCATGCGTCGCAGCAATGCGTCCGAACAGATAGGGGTCGTCCACCATCGCGCGAAAGAAGTCGACTGTTTGCAATAGCGGCGGCGCACCCGGAAACAACAACAGCGCGGCATCGTCTGGGCTGTCGAGGCCGATCGCTACCGCCTCGCTCGCGGGAGCATCGAGACGCGCGATGACCCGCGCCAGCACATCGGCCGGCACCTTGGCGGCGCAGCCACCGCAGCGCATGGTGTCGTCATCCGTCTCCGCTTTCATGGTTGGCAACTCGGTGTAGCGCCGCATCCAACGCCGGTCGATCCAATCCTTGAGCCACCACAGGCTGCGCCCGTAGGCGGCGAACGGCCCGCGCGAAGCGACCGCGCGCTTGTCGCCGGTGCCGATCAAGGCCAACGCCTGGCGCTGCGGCACGGCGCGGCGCAGTCGCCGGCCGCCGAGGGCGCGGCGCAGATTGTCGACGAGCGGCGGACCCGCTCGTACCGCGTAGACGCCCGCCTTCTCGCGCGGATGGGCCGGCATCGCTGCGATGTCGCCAGCCGCAAACACGGCGGGATCGGCCGGTGACTGGTACGTCTCGTCGATGACGACGAAGCCGCGTTGGTCGAGCGGCAATCCGGTCTCGGCAAGCCACGGCGCGCCCGCCGCCTCGGTCACCCAGAGCGCTTCGTCGAAATCGATTTCGGAACCGTCCTTCGCGATCAGCCTACCGGGTTCGACGCGCACGATCGGATTGTTGGCGACGACCCGGATGCCGCGTTCCCGGAAGATGATCTCGAAGCGGCGCCGGGTTGCCTCGTTATGCGACGGCAGCAACCCATCGCGGGTGACCAGTGTCACTTCGGGTTTTGTCGGCAAAAGCGCCGAAAGGCACCGCTCCGCCGATGCGGTCAATTCGACGCCGCCGGCACCCCCGCCGACAACCGCTAGCCGCAAATGTCCAAGATCGCGGGCACGTTCGAGCAAAGCCTCCCAGCGCTCGCCAAACCGGTCGATCGGCTTGACCGAAACAGCGTGCTCGCCGGCGCCCGGCACATCGCCGCGACGCGGCGTCGAACCGATGTCGAGCGACACGAAATCGTAGCGGATCGGCGGGTGAGCGCGGCACAACACCTCGCGTTGCGTACGATCCAGCCCGACCGCTTCCTCATGAATGAGCCGCGCGCCGGCAAACCGCGCCAGCCGCACCAGATCGATATGGCATTCCGAGAAGCTGTACTGCCCGGCGACATAGCCCGGCAGCATCCCGGAATACGGCGTCTCGACATCGCGGGTAATTAAGGTTAACCGCACTCCCGGCATCGGCCGCATGCCAAAGTTCTTCAGCACGTAGACATGCGCGTGGCCGCCCCCGACCAGGACGAGATCCTGCGCGATCGGTACGCTCTGCCGCATCTCTCCACTATGCCCGAACACGCTGCGCGCGTTGAAGGGCCAGTGCAGCAAGCGGCCGACCTGCCTTACTCCCGGAAGTCGAAACGATAGGCCCCGCCGTGCGGCCGGATCCAGCCGGCGGTCGGCGCCGGGAAATGCGCCGGCAGGATCAACGAGCCGTCATCGGCGTGTTCCTGAACGAGCCGGGTGCGGCTGACGCGCGAGGCATCTGGGTCGGTGCAGGCCATCGTCGACCATTCGGGCTTCAGACATTGCAGCGGGTGGTGCAGCACGTCGCCGATAAAGACGCCACGCTCGCCGCCCGATTTGGCGTGGATCACCACATTGCCCGGGGTATGACCGGGATAGGCCTCGAACCACAGCCCGTCATCGAGCGCGTAATCGTCTCCCACGAGCAACGCCTGGCCGGTGTTGACCACCGGCAATATGCTGTCGCCGAAGGCGCGTGCATGCGGCGTGTCGACCCCGCTGTCGTGCACCCCCAGCCAATGATCGTATTCGCGCTTCGCCATGACATAGCGCGCCTTCGGGAAGGTCGGAACCCACTCGCCGTCGGCGAGCCGCGTATTCCACCCCACATGGTCCCAGTGCAGGTGCGTACACATGACGAAGTCGATATCTTCCGGCTTCACCCCGACGCGCGCTAGATCACCGATGAACGAGCTTTTCATGCGATGGAATTGCGGCCGCGTTGGGCGCTCCTTGTCATTGCCGATGCAGGCGTCGATCAGGATCGTGTGGCGGCCGGTTTTGACGACAAAGCTGTGAAAGCTGAAAATCAGCTTGCCGGTGCCCGGCTCGATCAGCCGCGGACCCAGCAACGCCGCATGCTCCTCGAGCACCCCCGGGTCGAAATCGGGAAAAAACTCGCCCGGAGCGAAAAAGGGCCCCTCGTAATCGGCGATGCGCGCGACTTCGAAATTGCCGATGCGGGTGGGCTGCATCTGTCCTCGCTGGGGCACCGATAGTTCCGATGGCGGACTGTAGCCCCACCGGGGCTTATCTGGCCAGCACGCAAGAGAAATAGGCGAACAGCGGCGTTGCTCTGCAATCCTGGGTTCGGTACGCTTCATACAATTGTGTGTGTTTTCAGCCCCGGAGTTGGCATGCGCGCCGTTCTGGTCGTGATCTTCGTCCTTTTCGCTTTGCCCGCATTGGCGCAAGCCCCCGCTCCGGCCGTCACGGCGCCGAGTACCACGGCGACTGCTCCGGCGGCCCGCACGCCGCGCGGCGGCGACATCACCCGCGACGAATATATCGAACGCGCCCGCCGTGCAGCGGAACGGCGCTTCGACCGCCTGGATACCAACCACGACGGCGTTCTGACCGCCGACGAGCGGCGGGCGGCGCGTGAGGAGCGAGCGGCACGACGGGCGGCGCGGTCACAATCGCAGTCGCCGTCGCAGTCGCAGTGACGGCACGGGCGCGAGGCGCTACTATTCGGGCGCTACATCGGATAAGGAGCGCTTCCATGGCGAACGATGTAACCCCGGTCGGCACCATCCAATCTGCGTTGCGGGTGAAGGGTCTCGACCACGTCGTGCTGCGCGTCGCCGATATGGACCGCGCGATCGCGTTTTACGAGCAGGTTCTCGGCCTTCATGTCGAGCGCCGCCTGCCGGAGATCGGGCTCGTGCAGCTGCGCGCCGGCAGCGCCATGATCGACCTCGTGCCGCGCACCGAAGACGAGGAGGAGGGCCGCAACATGGATCATTTCGCGGTCCGCATCGAGGCGATGGATGTGCCGGCGTTGACTGCGCATCTGAAGCGCCATGGCATCGACGCGGGCGAAGTCCGTCGCCGTTATGGCGCCGAAGGCTACGGCTCGTCGATTTACCTTACCGATCCCGACGGCAACACCGTCGAGCTGAAGGGCCCGCCCGAAACCGCGGCCTAGGCCAGAACGGCCTTTTCGAGGAAAGTGACCATCCGCTCCCAGGCCTGGTTGGCGCAGCCGACGTCGTAGGCGGCGCTGCGCTCGTTGAAGAAGGCGTGGGCGGCGTCGTAGCGGTAGATCTCGCAGGGCGCCCCGGCCCGCTTCAATGCCGTCTCCAACTCGTCGACGGCCGCCGGGGTGCACCAGTCGTCTTTGTTGGCGAAATGCCCCTGAAAGGGGATGCGGATCTTCGCCGGATCGGCGAACTCCTTCGGCGGGATGCCGTAGAAGCACACCGCCGCCGCGGTTTCCGGGATGTGCACCGCCGCCGCGATTGTCAGCGCGCCGCCCATGCAGAAACCCATCACCGCAACCTTGCCGCTGCTGCTCTTCAGGTGCTGCGCCGCGCCGCGCAGATCCTGATGCGTCGCGTCGGGGAAATCGAGGCTGCTCATCAAATGATTGGCCTCGTCGGGCACGGCGGTGAGCCGCCCCTTGTAGAGGTCCGGGGCGAGCGCGTTGTATCCGGCCCGCGCAAATCGGTCCGCGACGCCGCAGATCTGGTCGTTCAGCCCCCACCATTCCTGGATCACGACGATACCCGGGCGCCCCTGACCGGCGGTCGCCAAATAGCCATTGCTCTTGCCGCCGTCGGGGCGGGCAAACTCGATCATCGCGCCCATCTTTCGTCTCCGCTGTCGGCGTTCCTCGCCGCAGGATGCCGCTGCCCAGGCGCCAATGCAAATCGATATGGCCTACCTCCGCCGCGAGCACGAAGCGGCGCGGCGGCTGTTCTACTGGCAGTCGCCAACCGTCCAATTGCGGCCCATGGAGCTCTCGAAAAAGATCAAAACCGCGCTCGACGAGACTCGGATGCTGATCCTCGGGGCGCAGATCCTGCTCGGGTTCGAGTTGCGGGCGGCCTTCAGCGAAGGTTTCGATTCATTGCCGGCCTCTACTCGCCATCTCGAAGCGCTGGCGCTGATGCTGATGACGGTCGCGGTGGCGCTGATGATCACCCCCGGGACCTACCACCGCATCGTCGAGGGCGGGCGGGACAGCGGCGCCTTCCACGAAGTGGCGACAATCATCGCCGACATCTCGCTGTTCCCGTTCGCACTGGCGCTTGGTCTCGACCTTTTCGTCAGCATCGAGCACGTGTACGGCCGGAGCACAGGTATAGCGGCCGGGATCGGCGCCAGCCTCGTCGCGCTCGCGATGTGGTACGGCATGCCGCGGGCGATGGCGCGAAGAACCGGACAGAAAGAACGAGCCATGACGGAAGCGCAACGCGACGAGCAGCCGCGGACGCCGCTGCATGTCAAGATCGAGCAGATGCTGACCGAAGCGCGGGTCATCCTGCCCGGGGCGCAGGCGCTGTTCGGGTTCCAGCTGGCGATCGTGCTGACCCGCGCTTTCGAGGATTTGCCCGATTTCTCGCGGCTGGTGCATGCCGTCAGCCTTGGCCTTGTGGCGCTCTCGGTCATGCTGCTGATGGCGCCCGCTGCCTATCACCGCATCGTCTATGCCGGCGAGGATTCGCCGGACATGCACCGGGTCGGCAGCGCGATGGTGACGGCGGCGACCGCGCCGCTGGCCCTGGGCCTCGCCGGCGACATCTATGTCGTGATCGGCAAGATCATCGGCCTGGCCACCGGACTCGCGGCGGCAGGGTTGGCGCTCTTCGTGCTGATCGCCTTGTGGTACGGCTACCCGCTCGCGGTCGCACTCCACCGGCGCGGAGCTCCAGCCGGCCGGGCTCAGGCGAAAGCCTCGGGCCAGCGCAGCTGATGCGCCAGCAGGATCCCGACAAGGCGCTCGCAACCGGCGCGATCCTCGTCATCGAAGCGGCGGCGAACCGGGCTGTCGAGGTCCAGCACCCCAAGTACCCGGCCCTGGTCGAGCAGCGGCACGACCAGCTCGGAGCGTGAACCCGGGTCACACGCGATATGGCCGGGAAATTCGTCCACGTCGGGAACGACAATCGAGCTGCCGCGCGCTGCGGCCGCACCGCAGACCCCCTCGCGCCAGCGGATGCGAACGCAGGCCGGCTTGCCCTGGAACGGGCCGAGCACGAGTTCCTGCCGCCGCGCGAAATAGAAGCCGGCCCAGTTGAGGTCGGGCAGGCCATGATAGATCAGCGCCGACATATTGGCGGTATTGGCGATGAGGTCACGCTCGCCCTCGATCAGCGCCGCCAACTGCCGGCCCAATTCGTGGTAGAAGCTGTGCTTGTCGACCGCCATCCGCGTGACCCCTTTACCGGCTTGGGCCGACAATAAGCCCCTCTCCCGCACCGCAGGCGAGGGCTTATTCTCGCGCAATGGATCTGACGCGCCGGACCTTCCTGTGCGCTGCCGCTATAATGACGGCCATGGTTCATTCTGCGCGAGCCTCGCCGGTGTCGCTGACCTATACGGCCGGCCGACTGTCCTGGCCGGGCGGCGAGACCCGCGCCGTCTGCGGCCGGGGCGGCGTCCGCGCCGACAAGCGCGAGGGCGACAGCGCCAGCCCGGAAGGCACCTTTCCGCTGCTCTACGGCTTTTACCGCGCCGACCGGATCGCGCGGCCCGTGAGCGGGCTCACGATGGCCGCCCTCCAGCCCGATGATGGCTGGGTCGACGATCGGAAGGATCCCAACTACAACCGCCTCGTGAAACTGCCGTACTCGGCGAGCCACGAGGAAATGTGGATGGCCGAGGGCCTCTATGATCTCGTCGTGGTGATCGGCTACAACACCGATCCGGTGGTGCCGGGGCGCGGCAGCGCGATCTTTCTGCATGTCGCGCGCGAGGATTTTTCGCCGACCGCGGGATGCATCGCGATCGCCCGCGATGTGCTCGTCCGATTGTTGGGCTTGCTCGGGCCGGGCAGCACGATCACGATCCGGGCCTGAACGCATGACATCGGGCTGGCGGGCCGAGGAGGAGAGATGGGTCTCGCCGTCGCGATCCAGATGGATCCGATCGACACGATCAACATCGACGCGGATTCGACCTTTGCGCTGGCGCTCGAAGCACAGGCGCGCGGCCATGCGCTCTATCATTACCTGCCGCAGGCGCTGACCCTGCGCGACGGCCGGCTTTATGCGCGCGGCCGGCCCCTCGAAGTGTTCCGCCAACACGGCAATCATCATCGTTTCGGGGAGTTCGAGGAGCTCGATCTCGCCGGGCTCGACATCGTGCTGATGCGCCAGGATCCGCCCTTCGACATGGCGTATATCACCGCGACGCATCTTCTCGAATTGCTGCCCGATGACGGGCCGCTCGTCATCAACGATCCCGCGTCCGTGCGCAACGCGCCGGAAAAACTCTTCGTCTTGCATTTCAAGGAGCTGATGCCGCCGACCCTGCTGACGCTCAGCCCCGACGAAATCCGCGCCTTTTGGCGGCAGCATGGCGAGATCGTGCTGAAGCCGCTGTTCGGCAATGGCGGCGCCGGCGTGTTTCACCTGCGGCCGGGCGACGACAACCTCAATTCGCTCCTCGAAATGTATGCGCTCGTGCATCGCGAACCGGTGATGGTGCAGCGGTACCTGCCGGAGGTGCGGCAGGGCGACAAGCGCATCATCCTGGTCGAAGGCGAACCGAAGGGCGCCGTATTGCGCGTGCCGGCGGAGGGCGAGGCGCGCGCCAATCTGCATGTCGGCGGCCGCGCGGTGAAAACGGAGCTGAGCGCCCGCGAGCGCGAAATCTGCGCCGCGATCGGACCGAGCCTTCGGCAACAAGGGCTGGTGTTTGTCGGCATCGACGTCATCGGCGATTACATGACCGAGATCAACGTGACCTCGCCGACCGGTATCCAGGAGATCGCGCGCCTCGATGGGGTCGATCTCTCCCGCGATATCTGGGACGCGATCGAGGCGCGGATCGCCGCCCGCACCAACCGCCGCCCGGCGTAGGCGGGACAAGACACGGAGGATTTGATGCCCGATGCTTCCGGTTCCGATCCCGGCCGGGGCGGCCGGCCGCGCAACGTGCTCGGCGAACCGCTCGCCGAGTGCTGCTCGAACCCGTTGACCGGGTTCTACCGCACCGGCAGCTGCGAGACCGGGCCCGAGGATTTCGGCGTGCACACCGTCTGCGCCAGGGTCGATGCCGAATTCCTCGCCTTCTCGAAGGCGGCCGGCAACGACCTGTCGACGCCGGCGCCGCAGGTCGGCTTTTCGGGCCTCAAGCCCGGCGACTGCTGGTGCCTGTGCGCGGCGCGCTGGAAGGAGGCGTTCGACGCCGGCAAGGCGCCCAAGGTGCGGCTGACCGGAACGCATGAGGCGACGCTCGAGATCGTATCGCTCGAGCTGTTGAAGAAATACGCGATCGATTTGAGCTGAACGCCCGATGATGGCCTGGCTCGCTCGGCTGTTCGGCAGCCCCGCTGCAGCGCCGGTTTGGGTCGACCCGGCGGAACTGCGCCGCTGGCTCGCCGGCGAGGGCGCGCCGGTGATCGTCGATGTGCGCGGCCCCGACGAGTTCGACGGCCCGCTCGGGCACATCGACGGCGCGCGCAATATTCCGCTCGCCGAGCTATCCGCGCATAGAAACGAACTCGCATCCGAGGGCCGGCCGCTGGTCACGGTCTGCCTGACCGACAAGCGCTCTTCGCAAGCCGCTGCGGAGTTGGCCGGTGCGGGAGTGCGCAATGTGGCGGTATTGCGCGGCGGCATGAAGGCTTGGCGCGCAACGACCGGCTGAACCCCGCGATCGGTCATTCCGGAGACCGGTTCACCTGCAATTGCAGGTTATTTGCAGGCCGCGGCGCGTATCGGCCAGGTGCGGCGGGAAACGCAACCCGCTCCGGCTTTTGCTGCCTTTGCAGGGGGATTTGCAGCAAATCGCTTTGCCTCTCTGGGACTCGTTTGTTCTTATTTTGTTCTCGGCACTCTGCTTTTCAAGAGGCGCCCGGTGAAAACTTGCATTGACTATGAAAGCGCGACGTAGCGCCGTTCGCCGCTCGGCGGGTGGAAATAGACCCTGACGAGTTTGCCGGTCTCGGGATCGACAAAGCGCTCGTCGGTCGCCGTCCAGTCCGGGCCCGGGCTGCGCTCGGCCAGCGGCTTGTAGCGCCACCGCTCGATCAGCAAGCCGATGAGCAGGATCAGACCCCAGCCGGCCAGTCCGGCGGCCGGCGGGAAGCAGCCCAGGGCGCCCAACACGACACCGCCGGCGATGAAGAGGCCGGCGATCAGCAACAGGACGCCGCGCACGACGGCGGTCATGCGGGGACAGGTTCGATAACCGCCGCGGTGCCGTAGGCGACGATCTCGCTCATCGTCTGGCCGATCTCGGCCGAGTCGAAGCGCATCATCAGGACGGCGTTAGCCCCCATCGCGGTCGCGTTTTGGACGAGCCGGTCGACAGCGTGCCGGCGAGCCTCTTCGAGGAGCTGCGTGTATTCGTGGATCTCACCGCCGACGATCGAGCGCAACCCGGCCATGATGTTGCCGCCGAGCCCGCGGCTGCGGACCACGACCCCGAAGCACTGGCCCTTGGTCTCGGTAACCCGGTAATGCGGGATGTTTTCGGTCGTGACGACGATCATGGCGCTCCCCCGAAGGTGCGTGTCTGAAAATAGCCTAGCCGCCAAAAAGCTGAAATTGTCGTGAACACAGGAGTTTCGGTTCCTGCCTTAAGAGCGACACCGATCGCTGCGGCCGGGCTTGGCAATTGATAGGTTGGCTTATAAGTTTGCTACCTTACGATCGGGCAACCCAGCGATGCTGGATCGGCGATTGCCGCCCGGCGAATCCGGGCGCTACGCTTGCGTTACCACTGGCGAGTAGAGGGGCAGAGGCATGGCCGTCGCGTGGAACGAACAAACCGTTCAATTGGGCGAGGTCAAGCTCCGCGTCCGGCGCGGCGGCAGCGGCCGCCCGGTGCTGGTGCTGCACCACGATACCGGCACGCCGGACCGCCTGCCTTTCTATGACGCGCTCGCCGAGAAGTTCGACGTCATCGTGCCCAACCATCCCGGCTTTGGCGAACCCGAGAAGCCGCAATGGCTGCGCCACCCGCGCGATATCGCGGCGCTCTACCAATGGCTGCTCGCCGAGCTCGGGACCGAGCGCGCCAGCCTCGTCGGGCTCGGTTTCGGCGGATGGATCGCCGCCGAAATGGCGGCGCTGGCGCCGCGCGACTTCCATCGGCTGGTGCTGGTGGGCGCGATGGGCGTCAAGCCGCCCGAGGGCGACATCTTCGACCAGGCGATCGTCAGCTATATCGACTACGCCCGCGCCGGGTTTCACGACCAGGCAGCGTTCGCGCGCATCTACGGCGATGTCTCGACCGACCAGCTTGTCGCGTGGGATCTGTGCCGCGAGATGAGCTTCCGCATCGCCTGGAAGCCGTACATGTACAGCCAGACCTTGCCGCATCTGCTGGGCGGCGTGCGCGCCCCGGCGCTGGTGGTGTGGGGCGACGACGACAAGATCGTGCCGTACAGCGCCGGCCAGCTTTATGCGCGGGCATTGCGCGAGGCGCGGCTCGAAATGGTGCGCAATGCCGGGCATTGCGTCGACATGGAACAGCCCGAGGCGCTCGCCCGTCTCGTCATTCCATTCCTCGGGCAAAACTAGGCATCGGGCAGAATCAGGCGACGATCCGGATCGGAGGAAAAACGATGCATGTGATGTATTTCACCGAGCAGCCGATGTCGGCCTACCCCGCCGATATCGGGCTCGAGGCTGGTCACACCGCGCTGATGTTCTCTAACAAGCACTTCGACCCGGTTGCCGGCAGCCGGCTCTATAACGAATATCTTGAGCATTACATCTACGCCGAGGAGCAGGGCGTCGAAGGCTTCATGCTGAACGAGCACCACAACGCGCCGTTTTGCATGCAGGCCAAATGCAACATTTTTGCCTCGATCCTCGCCGCGGTGACCAAGAAGGCGAAGATCGTGCTGCTCGGCAACCCGTTGCCCTTGGCCGAGAACCCAGTGCGGCTCGCCGAAGAGCTGGCGATGATCGACATGATCTCGAAGGGCCGGCTCGTCTCCGGGTTCGTGCGCGGCGGCGGCCAGGAGCAGCTCGCCAATGGCGTCAACCCGGCCTACAACCGCGAGCGCTTCGAGGAGGCGCACGATCTGGTCGTCGCGGCGTGGTCGCGCGAGGGCCCGTTCCGCTGGGAGGGCACGCACTACCAGCACCGCGTCGTGAACCCGTGGGCGGTGCCGCTGCAGAAGCCCTATCCGCGGGTGTGGATCCCCGGCGTGTTGAGCCAGGAAACGATCATCTGGGCCGCCAAGCAGCGCTATCCCTACATCGCGCTCAACACCTCGATCGAGGCGACCAAGAAAATCTGGGAATTGTACGACAAGGTCGCACTTGAGACCGGGTACGAGGCCGGCCCCCAGAACCGCGGCTACCTGCAGCAGGTGCACGTCTCGGACAGCGAGGAGAAGGCCGAGAAGAACGCCCGGCAGTTCCTGTGGATGCAGGGCGAGTTCACCGGCCTGGCGCATCCGGTGTGGGCGAACCCGTCGGGTTATTTCTCGCCCACGCTGCGCCGCAACTTTGTCGAGTTCGCGGTCGGGCGGGCCGAGAACCCGCGCGGCCGCCCAACCTTCGAGCAGCAGGTCGCGGACGGGCGCGTCTTTTTCGGCACGCCAAAGACCGTCATCCCCAAATTGCGCCGCGTCTTGGAAGAGACCCGGCCGAGCATTTACGGCATCTGGGGCAATGACGGCACGGTCAGTAACGAAGATGCGCGGACCTGCATCCGCCTGCTGGGCCAGGAAGTGATGCCGGCGATGCGCGAGATCGGCAAGGAACTTGGCCTCAAGGATCCGTTCGAGACGAACGCGCCGGTGCATCTGAAATACTCGACCGACCTGAAACGGATGCCGCAAGCCGCCGAGTAAACCCGGCGAGGTTTGCAACGGCTGCCTGCTTCGGAAAGAAGTGTTTCAGCTGGTCAGAAAAATAGATCCCGGCGCAGGCCGGGACCATTCTTCCACGCCGTTACAAAAGCTCCGGGTCGAAATCGACGACCGTGGCGCCGCCCATGATGCCGGGGAGATAGGCGGGAGCGCGGGCGAGGACATGCTCGGCGTAGAAGCGCGCGGTGGCGAGCTTGGCGGTCGCAATGCTCCGGTCTTGGTGACGCAGCGCGGCCGAGCCGACGCGCGCCATGAGCCAGCCGCCGAGAACGGTCCCGCACAGCTGCAGATAGGGCACCGAGCCGGCTGCCGCCAAGGCGGGTTCGGCCGCGACGAGGTAAGCCGTCGCGGTGTCGAGGGCATCGATGCCCTCCGTCAATGGCTGGTGGAACGCGCTTAGATCCGGAGCGCCGAGTTCGGCGAGGCTCGCGCGCATTTCGGAGATAAGCTCGCGGGCCGCCTCGCCCCGGTCGCGGCCGAGCTTGCGGCCGACCAGGTCGTTGGCCTGGATGCCGTTGGTGCCTTCGTAGATCGGCGCGATGCGCGCGTCGCGCAGATATTGCGCGGCGCCGGTCTCCTCGATGTAGCCCATGCCGCCATGCACCTGGATGCCGGTCGAGGCAACTTCGACGCCCAGATCGGTGCACCACGCCTTGACCACCGGGATCAACAGATCGGCGCGGCGTTGCGCTCGGAATTGCGCCTGATCATTCTCGGAGTTCCGGCTCGCATCAATGGTTGCCGCGCCGAAATAGGCGAGCGCCCGCATCGCCTCGGTCGCCGCTCGCATCGATAAGAGCATGCGGCGCACATCGGGGTGATGGATGATCGGCGGCACCGACTCACCTCCCTTGGCGGCGCCGCGCGGCGTGCCGACCGGCATGCCCTGCACGCGCGTCCGCGCATAATCCCGCGCCTGCTGGTAGGCGCGCTCGGCGATCGCGACGCCCTGCACGCCGACCCCGAGCCGCTCGCTGTTCATCATCGTGAACATCGCTTCGAGGCCGCGGTTTTCGTCACCGATTCGCCAGCCGATCGCACCCTCGTTTTCGCCGTAGGACATGACGCAGGTCGGCGAGGCGTGGATGCCGAGCTTTTCCTCAAGGCGGAGCGGGCGGAGATCGTTGCGCTCTCTCGGCCGGCCCTCGATGTCGGGCAGGAATTTCGGCACGAGAAACAGCGAGATGCCGCGGCTGCCGGACGGCGCGTCAGGAGTGCGCGCCAAGACCATATGGATGATGTTGTCGGTCAGGTCGTGGTCGCCATAGGTGATGAAGATCTTCTGGCCGGTGATGCGGTAATGCTCGCCCCAACGCGCGTCCCGCTGCGGCACCGCGCGGGTTCGGAGCGCGCCGAGATCGGAACCGGCCTGCGGTTCGGTCAGGTTCATCGTGCCGGTCCACTCGCCCGACACGAGCTTTGCGAGGTAGAGCCGCTTCTGCTCGGGCGAGCCGTGCGCCGCGAGCATGTCGATCGCGCCGGCGCTGAGCAGCGGACAGAGGGCCCAGCTCATGCACGCCGAGTTCAGCATCTCGACAACCGGGGTCGCGAGCGCCGCCGGCAGCCCCTGCCCGCCATGCTCGGGAGCGACGGCGAGCCCCATCCAGCCGCCCTCGACATAGCGCCGATAGGCGTCGCGAAACCCGGCCGGCGTGCGCACGACGCCGTTTTCGAGGACGCTACCGGTGCGGTCGGCCGGCTGGTTTAAGGGATCGAGCTCGGAGGCGGCAAAGCGTGCGGCCTCGTCGAGCACCGGGCCGACAAGCTCGGCGGCTTCGCCGTCGAGCGCGGCGACGGCCTCAATCGTCAAGCGCATATCGGCGAGCGGGGCGGCGTAGGGCATGGCGGCTCTCCAGCAGGCGCGGCAGCATAGCCGATCCCGGCCGACACGGCAGCGAGGTATGCTGCGGGCATGGCGAACCGCAAGGTCGGGCTCAGTGCAATAGCGGCGCTGCTGCTGGTCGCGGCCAGTCCAGCGGCGCAACCCGTGCCGGATTGCCACCAGGCGAAAACACCGGCCGAGACGGCGATCTGCAGCAATGCGGAGCTCGCGGCAGCCGACAAGGCAATGGGACGGGCGTATGCCACACTGCGGGCACAACTCCCGCCCGAACAGCAGAAGGCACTGCTCGCCGATCAGCGGCGCTGGGTCACGCGGCGGACGGCCGCTTGCGGCGACAAGTCGGACGATGCGCTCGCGCAATGCCTCCTCGCCCAGACCGACGCGCGCCGCCGTTTTCTTGGCGGAGAAGGCCCGAACGGGGCGGCGGGCGTGCCGCGGATCGTGCCCGCCCTATTTCACGAGGCGCGCAAGGGGCGCTACGAAATCTCGATCGAGTACCCGCAGGTGCTGGCGCCGCGCGGTCCTGCCGCGGCAGCCTTCGAGCGTGTGGCGCGCGCGATCGCCTTTGGCAAGGACGCCGTCAAGGAATACCGCGAGATGGAGCCGCCGATGGCAGCCGGCGCGGAGAATTATTACGACGCGACGTACAACGTCACCTATCTCGACCCGCGCCTCGTCTCGGTGATTTTCACGATCGGGACCTACACCGGCGGCGCGCATCCGAACAGCACCCGCGCCGCGCTGCTGTTCGAATGGGACAAAGCGCGCGCGTTGCGGCTCGCCGACATCCTGGCGGATCCGAAACAGGCGGTCGCGGCAATCGCGATGATGTGCAAGGCGCAGCTTGAGGCGCAGGCGAAGCAGGAAGGCTGGGAATTGTTCGACAACGCCGATGTCGCGGGGGTGGTCGGCGAGACGGCGAATTGGGCCGCCGACAAGGACGGCGTCGAGATCCTGTTCGACCCCTATTCGGTCGCGGCCTATGTCGTCGGCCCGCGCGAATGCCGATTGAGCTATACCGAGGTGAAGGATTTGCTCGAACCCGGCGGACCGCTGCCGCCGCAACCGGAGGAGAAGAAATGACCACGGATCTGACCGGGAAGATCGCGCTCGTCACCGGCGGCGGCAACGGTATCGGCGCCGCGAGCAGCCGCGCCCTCGCCTTAGCCGGCGCCCGCGTCGCGGTCACCGACCGTGACGGCGAAGCGGCGGCGCGAGTCGCAGCCGAGATCGGCGGCGGCACCACGGGTCACGCGCTCGACGTTTCGGACGGCGACGCATTCAAGCGACTCGCGTCGGAAATCGCCGCGCAGCTGGGTGGCATCGACATCCTGGTCAATTCCGCCGGCACGATCACGCGGCAGACGATCACCGCAATGCCGGTCGCCGATTGGGACCGGGTCATCGCCGTCAATCTGCGGGGCCCCTTCAACGGCACCCAGGCGGTCATCCCGCATATGCGCAAATGCGGTGGCGGGGCGATCGTCAACATCGCCTCGGTCGCCGGCCGGCGCATCTCGTTCGGCGGCGGCGCCAACTACTCGGCGTCGAAGGCCGGGTTGCTCGGTTTCACACGGCATGCCGCCTACGAGCTGGCGCCCGACAACATCCGGGTCAACGCGGTGTGCCCCGGCCCGACCGCGACGGGGTTCGGCGGCGGTCAGCTCCCCTCGGCCGAGCGCAAGGCGGAGCGCGCCAAGAAGATCCCGCTCGGCCGCATGGTCGAGCCGGACGACATCGCCGACGCCGTGCTGTTCCTCGCGAGCGATCAGTCGCGCATGTGTACCGGCATCGCGCTCGATGTCGATGGCGGTGTCCTGATCAGCAACGACATCCCGTACGAGGAATATTTCGCCCGCGCCCGCTGACACCAGCGTATGGGTCATTTAGAAGATCCCGGCGCAGGCCGGAACCTATTGTTCAGCTGTCTCGGGCTCGGATAAATGGGTCCCGGCCTTCGCCGAGACCTAAGCTTGCGCAGTGGGCTATTCGCCGCGGGCCTTGTTGTAGGGCCAGATCACGTCGCCGCTTTTGTATTGCGACGGGAAGAGGATCGTGATCCGCGAATCGTCGCGGAACTGATCGAGGTCGTTTCCCTTGATGCCGTGATATTGGACGAACACGTTGCGCGGCTCTGTCCATTCGCCGTCCGGGCCGAAGCTGATGTCGCCGACGACCGTCTTGAACGCGTGGCCGTGCATATACTGCGCCAGCTTTTCCTCGTTGAGCGAGCCGACCGCAGTGATCGCGTCATCGAGGATCTGCATCTCGGCATAAGCGAAGGGCGGCAGGAAATAGCCGAGCGGGTCGATCCCTTCTCCCGGCGCCTTCGCCTGATATTGCTTCAGAAAATCCCAGATGCCGGGGAAGTTCATCGTCTCGGTCGGCTCCCATAATTCGCCGACGACGAGGCCGTTCAAGAGCGGCCCCATCTGGCTGCGCAGCGTCGCGGTCGGCGTACCGACGAGGGCGCCGCCGAACATCTTTGTCGTGAGGCCGGTCTCGTTGACCGCGCGCATAATGCCCACCGTGTCGGGCAGGTAGGACGCGACATAGACGAGATCGGGACTCGCCGCCTGCACGGCGCGGATGATCGGCGTGTAGTCGACCGTGGTCGGCGGATAGGCGCGGTCGTACACGGTCTGGAGGCCGAGCTTCTTGATGTTGTCGCGCGCGCCGTCGAGCGCGTTGCGGCCGAACTCGGCATCGGCGGTGACGAGCGCGACGGTCTGCGGCTTCGGGTGCTGCGTCAGCGCGATATCGAACCAGCCCCTCGAAAAAGTCGGCTTCGGGTCGGGCCCGAACACCAGCATCGAGAAGTATTTCGGGTAGTGGAACTCGGAGTTGGCCCCGAGCGCGAAAAGGCCGAAGAACAGCCGGTTCTTCTGCATGACGATCGGCATCGCCGGCGCCACGAGATTGGTGCCATAGCTGGAGATCAACAGGTCGACTTTGTCGATCTCGATCAGCTTTGTGTAGATCCCGGGCACATTCGACGGGTTGCCCTGGTCATCATAAAAGACGAGCTGCACCGGGCGGCCGAGCAGCCCACCCTTTTTGTTGACGTTCTCGGCCCAGATCTGGAAAGCGAGGAGGCCGGTTTTGCCAACCGCGGCGAGACCGCCGGTCAACTCGATGCTGAAGCCGATCTTGATCGGGTCGGCGGCGCGCGCGAGGCCGCCGCTCCACAGCAGCGCCAGGGCCGCGATCGCGATGCAAAACGCCCGTCGGATCTGCGTCATCACGGCATTCTCCCCTGCGGCTTGCGTTGGCTTACGCCTTGCGCTGACTTGGCCGAATGGCAACAGTAGCCCGCTGCTACGCCATCGGCAAACCAAGGAGCGCCCGCGTGCCTCGCTTCGCCGCCAATCTCAGCATGATGTTTCAGGACATCGGCTTTCTCGACCGGTTCGACGCCGCCGCCCGCGCCGGCTTCAAGGGCGTCGAGTTCCTGTTCCCCTACGAGCACCCACCCGAAGTCATTGCCGAGCGGCTTGAGAAAAACCGGCTGACCCTCGCCTTGTTCAACACCGTGCCCGGCGATTGGAATGGCGGCGAGCGCGGCGTTGCCGCGCTGCCCGGACGCGAGCAGGAATTCCGCGACGGTGTCGATAAAGCCATCGTCTATGCGAAAGCCTCGAAATGTCCGCTGCTGCACATAATGGCCGGGCTGTGGACGGAGGGGCGCGACCGGGAAGAAGGCGAGCGCGTCTATATCGACAATCTGCGCTGGGCCGCGGACCGCATGGCGAGCGACGGGCTAACGGCCGTCATCGAGCCGATCAACACGCACGACATCCCCGGCTATTTCCTGAACTACACCGCGCAGGCGATGCGCATCATCGAGCGGGTCGGCCGGCCGAATTTGAAACTGCAGTTCGACCTCTATCACGTGCAGATCATGGAGGGCGATCTCGCGACAAAGGTGCGGGCGCTCGCCGGGCATTACCCGCATGTGCAGATCGCCGGCAATCCGGGGCGGCACGAGCCCGATGTCGGCGAGATCCACTACCCCTACCTGTTCGATCTGTTCGACGAGATCGGCTACCAGGGCTGGATCGGCTGCGAGTACCGGCCAAAGGGCGACACGCTTGCCGGGCTCGGCTGGGCCAAAAAATACGGCATCGGCTGAACGCACCGGCAGAACCAGTGTGCGTCCTTCGACTGCTCGCGTCGCTCGCGCTCAGGATGAGGGTGGGTTGTTGATGGCAAGTACAAAAGATCCTCATCCTGAGGAGCCGCGAAGCGGGCGTCTCGAAGGACGCAAAAATGTGGATCCAGCCCCAACCCAAGCAGGATATGACAGAATGCGCATCGTGATCACCGGCGGGTGCGGCTTTCTCGGGCGGCGGGTGGCGCTGAAGCTGCTGGCGGAAGGCTCGGCGCTGGGACAGGTCGACGAGCTGGTTCTGTTCGACAATGCGCCATCGGCATTGCCTCTGCCGGACGACAAGCGGCTCAGGCTGGTAACCGGCGACATCGCCGACCGCGAGACGGTCGCGCGCATCATCACCCGAAACACCGATGCGGTGTTTCACCTCGCCGCGATCGTCAGCGGCCAGGCCGAGGCCGACACCGATCTCGGCTACCGCGTCAATCTCGACGGCACCCGCGCCGTGCTCGACGCGTGCCGCACGCTCGGCAGCAGTCCACGCTTTATCTTCGCCAGCTCGCTCGCGGTCTATGGCGGCAAGCTGCCGCCCGAGATCGGCGACGACACCGCGTTGACGCCGCAGACCTCCTATGGCACCCAGAAGGCGATCGGCGAACTGCTGGTCAACGATTACAGCCGCAAAGGTTTTGTAGACGGGCGCGCGTTGCGCCTGCCGACCGTCGTCGTGCGGCCGGGCCGGCCGAACCGCGCCGCCTCGACCTTTGCCTCATCGATGATCCGCGAGCCGCTGTCGGGGCAGGACGCGGTCTGCCCGGTGTCGCCCGACACCGTCATGGCATTGGCGTCGCCGCGCCGCATCGTCGCGGGGCTCGTGCACGCGCTCGGCATTCCGGGCGACGCCTTCGGCGTCAGCCGGTCGCTGCAATTGCCCGGATTCTCGGTGTCGGTCGGCGAGATGGCGGCGGCGTTGCGCCGCGCCGGCGGCGAAGCAGCCTATGCGCGCTTGCGCTGGCTGCCCGATGCGCAGATCCAGGCGATCGTGTCGGGTTGGCCGACGACGCTCGCGACGCCGCGCGCCGAGGCGCTCGGGTTTGGCCGCGACACGGATATCGACGAGGTCGTGCAGGCCTTTATCGAAGACGATCTGCCGCTGCAAAAACAGCCTGTGCTATGAGCGCGATCGGCTCGCATCGCCGCCGCTCCGCCCGAACCTGATGCTGTTCAACAGTTTCGAGTTTATTTTCGGTTTCCTGCCAATCGCACTTGGCGCGTATTGGCTGCTCGCCCGCTACCCCGCGCCCCGGCTGTGGTTTCTGCTCGCTGCTTCGTTGCTCTTTTACAGCTATTGGGACTGGCGGTTTACGCCGTTGCTGGCCGCCTCGATCCTGCTCAACTGGGCGGCGGCCGCGCATTTCTTCACGCACCAGAAGCGCGCAGTGCTGATCGCGGCGATCGTCGGCAATCTGACGCTACTCGGCATCTTCAAATATCTTGGCTTCTTCGAAAGCGTCATTTTGCCGGGGGCTGGTTGGCAACCGAGTGCGGCGCGGCTGGCGTTACCGCTCGGCATCAGCTTCTTCACCTTCCACCACATCATCTATCTCGCCGATCTGTTGGCCGGTCGGGCGCCGCATTACCGCCTCCGCGATTACGCGCTCTACATTGCCTTGTTTCCGCAAATTCTCGCCGGTCCGCTGGTGCGGCACAGCGAGATCGTGCCGCAATTCCACGAACGGTTGCTCCGGGCGGGTTGGCAGGAGCGCTTTGCTCAGGGGCTGGCCCTGTTCGTTCTCGGCTTGGTCAAAAAACTGTTTCTCGCCGATGCGCTGGCGGCACTGGCTGACCCGGTCTATGCCCGTTCGACAATGGGATCCCTCTCGGTCGGCGAAGCGTGGACCGCCGCGCTGGCCTTCCCGCTGCAGATTTATTTCGATTTTTCCGGCTATTCCGACATGGCGATCGGCCTTGCCCGGATGTTCGGCCTCAACCTTCCCTACAACTTCGACCGTCCCTATCGCGCGACCAGCCTGCAGGATTTCTGGCACCGCTGGCATATGACCCTGTCGCGGTTTCTGCGCGATTACCTCTATATCCCGCTGGGCGGAAGCCGGCAGCCTCTGCCGGGCCATCTATGTGCGCTGCTGGCAACAATGGTGCTTGGCGGGCTGTGGCATGGCGCCGGCTGGAACTTCGTCCTGTGGGGTGGGCTGCACGGCATCGGCCTGAGCTCGGGCGTCTTATGGCGGCGCTGGCTACGGCCGATGCCGGAGGCGATCGGTTGGGTGTTACTGATGCTGTTTTTGCTCGCAAGCTGGGTCTTGTTCCGCGCCCCGACACTGCAATCGGCTCTCCATGTGTTGACAGCCATGACCGGTCAGGGCACTGCGGCGCCGCTCTCCGGCGGCACCACGATCTTGCTGGCCGCCGCCGTCGCGCTGATCGGGCCGACAAGCCAGGCGCTGGTCGGCCGGCTACAGCCGCGGCGCTGGATCGCGCCGGCCGGCGCCGCGGCAACCATCGCGGTGTTGCTGAAGCTTGCCGACGGTCCGTCATATGAATTCATCTATTTCCACTTCTGACGCCGCCTGGTCGCGCACGTTGCGCCGGTATGCTGCCGCCTGCGTCCTGCTGGCTGGTATTGCCGCGACCCTGCTGATCGGGCTTGATCCTTATGACACTGGCCGATTTCAACTCTTCCGCAGCTTCGGCGTACCGCTGTTCGGGCAGCGGCTGACCGGAGCAAGTCTGGCGCGCAACCCATCCGTCGAAGCCGCAATTATCGGCAATTCAACGGTCCAGCTCCTCGATCCGGCGCGTCTGACCGAGATGACCGCGCTGAAATTCGTCTCGCTGGCCGTGCCCGGGACGGGCCCGCTCGAGCAGTTGGCGATCGGTGAATGGTTTCTGCACCAGCATCGCGCTGTCGACGGCAAGCCGGCGAAAGCGGTGGTCGTCGGGCTCGATCAATCCTGGTGCCGTGCCGATGGCCGGCTCGACATCGCAAACCCGTTTCCATTCTGGCTCTATGGCGACGGCGCGCTGGACTACGTGCGCAACATGATGCGCTTGAAGACCTTCGAGGCAATCGCCCGCAAGCTCAAGGTGATGATCGGACGAGACGCGCCACTGCGCGCTGATGGTTACCGCGACTACGATACCGGCCACCATTGGGACGCCGCCGAAGTTGCGGCGCGGCTGGCGGAGATCCCGGAGCCAGCGCCGATGCCCGATCGGGTGACGTTTGCGGCGGCGCCGCTTCTAGTTGATTGGCTCCAGGCGTTGCCGCCCGGCGCCACTGCAGTGCTGGTCTTTGTGCCGCGTCACCACAATGCCTTGCCGGCTCCGGGCAGCCATGGCGAGCGCTTGTTGGCGTTGTGCAAGGCCGCCTATCGCGGCTTGGCGGCGGCCCGGCCGCACACCATTGTGTTGGATTGGCTGGTCGGCAACGAACTCAGCCGCGACGATCGGGGCTTCTGGGACCTGGTGCATTTTCGCCAGCCGATCGCACGGCTCCTCGAAGGCAGCATTGCTGCAGCGATCCGTGGCGAGCCGGCCGAGTAGCTGCCCCGGATCAGGTCCTCGCGTATGATAACGAACAATATGCCCTGATCAGACCGCGACGGCGCCGTAATAGAGCGTCACGGTGTGCTTCGCCTCGGCGAAAAACAGCCAGCGCTCGATGACGAGACCGAGCGCCGTGCTGATAACGGCCAGCGCCGCGGCGACGAACCCGATGCCCCCGGCCGTGATCAGCGCAACCACGGTGAGCAACGCCGGCAGTACAAAGGTGGTGATCCGGGCAATCAGACGCAGCCGCGTCCTGTGCTTGCGTGCGATGCGAAACCCCATCTCCTGCAATAGGTAATTGTCCTGCGTATGCGGCGGTTCGAGGAGGCGCACCGGGCCGCGCCTGCCGAGCGCGGTGGCGCTCGCAACAGTGCTCGGCGCCGAATTCGTGTCGATGAAGCGCCAGTAGGCTTCCTTGCTCCACCACGCGGCAAGCACCGCGATCAGCGTCAGCAGCGGAGTCCAGACCGGCCGCACGACCCAGAAGCGGACGATCAGGTCGAGCAGCAGAAACGCGGCCATCAGACCGAGCGTGAAATAATTCGGCACGACCCAGCGGTTGTGCCATTGGCGGATCGGCTTCAGCGACGCGTAGATCATGCCGGTGCAGTAGATCGTCACCGCCGCGCAGATTGCCGCCAGAAAACCGCACAGCCCGATGACGCCATCGGTCACGCCGAAGAAGATCCAGCCGACCCCAAAGATCGCCGCCGGCACAAAGGTCAGGACCGACATGACCCCCTCCCGCGACAGCCACGACGACCGCCATTGCGAAAACGCACGCCAGGCGCGCTCGGGGCGGCCGAGGTGAAACGCCGAGGAGACGAGGCCCGCCGCAGCCAGCATGAACGCGATCGCCAGCGCGACAAAGCCGAACCAGCTGCTCTCGGGCAACAGCCCGACCGGCACGGCGATGCCGAGCAACAGGAGCAGCGCAAACCCCGCACCGGACGCAGTCGTGAAAAAGACGATCGAGAGAGCCGGATGCATTTATTCGATTAGCGAGCCAGCAGCCGGTCGACCCAGCGCAGCAGCGGGTTGGCGATATCTGTTTCGGCCTGCGCCTCAGCGGCCAAGGCGGTCAGCGGCGTTGCTACGCGGTCATCCGCGTAGGGGCGACCGCGGCGCGGCGGCAGGTATTTGTTGACCGGCCGATAGCCGAGCTCCGGCATCAGATCCTTGCCGCCGCGCGCCGCGACGAGCTCGGAAACCGCCGAGTTCGGATCGCCGAGATCACCGAAAAACCGCGCCTTGGTCGGGCACACCATGACGCAAGCCGGCTGGCGCTCCTCGGCCGCGAGATTGGCGTTGTAGATCCGGTCGATGCACAGCGTGCATTTCTTCATGACGCCTTCATCAGGGTCGAACTCGCGCGCGCCGTACGGGCAGGCCCACGAACACAGCTTACATCCAATACATAGCTCGGCATTGACCAGCACGATGCCGTCGTCGGCGCGCTTGTAGGAAGCGCCGGTCGGGCACACCGTAACGCAGGCCGCATCCTCGCAGTGCAGGCACGATTTCGGGAAATGCACCGTGCACGCGCCATCCCCCTCGCCTTCCTCGAAGGAATGGATGCGGTTGAACCACACGCCCCAGGCGCCGTCGCCATAGGCGCTGAAATCGGGCAGCGGCGCCATGTGGCCGCCGGTGTTCCATTCCTTGCAGGCGGTGGCGCAGGCATGGCAGCCGACGCACAGATCGAGATCGATGACGAGGCCGAGCTGTTTCTGGCCCGGATAGCGCGGTGGCAAGTCGGTCATTCGGCCGCGTCCCGCTGCTCGTCGCCACCAAAGCGCGCGCCGTAGCGGACGATGTCCGGCGGCGGCGTTAGCGAACGCGGATGATGGACGGCGGCGAAACGCGGCGCGCTGCGGCCGGCTTCGGCGGCCGGCGCCTTCTCGATGCGCACCCGCAGATCGTACCAAGCGGCCTGACCGGTGATCGGATCGACATTGAGAGCGGTCTCGCCGTCGGGTTCGGGCAGCGTTTCGCCAATCAGATGGTTCAACAAAAAGCCTTTGGTGAATTCCGGCGAGTCCGCGGCCAGGTTCCAGGCGCCGGGGCGCTTGCCGATCGCGTTCCAGGTCCACACCGTGTTCGGATTGACCCCATCCATCAACTTCAATTGCGCCTCGATGCGCCCCGCGTGGCTCGACACCAGTACCCAATCATCGTCCGCGAGGCCGAGCGCGCGGGCCGTGACCCGATTGATGAACAGCCGGTTCTGGCCGAGGATCTGCCGCAGCCACGCATTCTGCGAGTGCCAGGAATGGTACATCTGCATCGGACGCTGCGTGATCGCGTGCAAGGGAAAGCCGCCGGGATCGGCTCGCGTCTCCTCAAACGGCGCGTACCAGAACGGCAGCGGGTCGAAATAGGCTGCTATGCGGGTGCGGTCCTTCTCGGGCGGCTGCATCGGTCCATGCCCCTGCGCGGCGAGGCGGAAACGCTGCAATGGCTCGATATAGAGCTGCAGCACGATCGGCTCCGGCGCGGGGATCAGCCCCATCGCCGTCGCGGTTTCGAGATAAGCCTTGTTGGCGTGCTTGAAGAAGAGCTGCTCGGGCGGAAGCTCGTATTTCCAGAAGCAGCCATTGGCGATGTAGCGATCGAGCTGCCGCGGGTTCGGCGCGCCCTTGCCATGCGCGTCGCCGTCGGCGCCGCGCCAGCCGGCCAGCGGACCGATGCCAGGGGTGCGCTCATGCAGCGCGATGTAATCCTTGTAGCCGCCCGGATAGCGGGGCGCACCGTCGGGTGTGACAAAGGCAGGCAGGCCGAGCCGGGCGCCCAATTCGATCAGCACATCCTGGAACGGCCGCACATCACGGTCGGGAGCGATGACCGGCTGGCGGATCGCATCCCCGGGGCCGTCGGGACCACCAATCGGCCGGTCGAGCAACGAGATGCAATCCCAGCGCTCGAGATAGGTCGTATCCGGCAGGATCAGATCGGCGTAAGCGACGGTCTCGGAATAATAGGCGTCGGAATAGATGATGCGCGGGATCTTGTATTCGCCGGTCGCCGGATCCTTGTCGGTCAGGAAACGCATCGTCTCGGCGGGATTCATCGCCGAGTTCCATGCCATGTTCGCCATATACAGGAACAGCGTGTCGATCGGATAGGGATCGCCGGTCGCGGCGTTGCGAATGACCGCGTGCAATAGCCCATGCGCTGCGATCGGCGCTTCCCACGAGAACGCCTTGTCGATCCGTTGCGGCCGGCCCTCGGCGTCGACGATCAGATCCTCGGGCGACAGCACGTAGCCGAGCGGCGCGCCTGCGAGCGGTGTCCCGGCGGCGACCTGGCCGGGCTTGCCGGCCGGTTTCGGACCGGGCGGCGCGGGCTTCGGGTAGGGCGATTTGTAGCGCCAGCCGCCCGGCACATCGATTGTGCCGAGCAATATCTGCAGCAGGTGCAGGGCGCGGCAGGTCTGAAAGCCGTTGGAATGCGCCGAGATGCCGCGCATCGCATGGATCGACACCGGGCGGCCGCGCATCGATTGATGCTCGCGCCCGGCCCAATCGGTCCACGCGACCGGGATTTCAATCTCTTCGCTGAACGCCGTCGTGGCGATTTCGCCGGCGATCCGGCGGATCGTCTCGGCCGGGATGCCGCAGACCGGCCCCACGGCTTCCGGCGCGTAACGCGAATCGAGGTAGCGCTCAGCGACGAGCTGGAACACGGGAACGGCGCGGCCCCCGTCGGTCAATTGGGCTCCGCCGACGACCCGCGCCTCGATGCCCGGCTTGAGGCCGCTCGTCAGCCCGCCCGAGCGGTCGAGCACGAGGGGCTCGCCCGCCTCGTTGCGCACGAAGAGCCCGTCGTCCGGGGCACCCGGAGCCTGGATCACCAGCCAGGCGGCATTCGTGTAGCGGCCGAGATATTCGAGATCGATTTTGTCGGCGCGGAGCAGCTCGTGGATTAGCGACATCACGAAGAGGCCGTCGGTGCCCGGCCGGATGCCGATCCACTCGTCGGCAATCGCCGAATAGCCGGTGCGCACCGGGTTGATCGAGATGAATTTGGCGCCACGCCTCCGCAAGCCGGAAAGCGCCAGCTTGATCGGGTTGGAATCGTGGTCTTCAGCAACCCCGAACATCAGGAAAAGACGGGTGCGCTCCCAATCCGGCTCGCCGAACTCCCAGAAGCTGCTGCCCAACGTGTACATGCCGGCCGCGGCCATGTTGACCGAGCAGAACCCGCCATGCGCCGCGAAATTCGGCGTCCCGAACTGGGTCGCCCAAAACCCGGTCAAGGATTGGCTCTGATCGCGGCCGGTGAAGAACGCCAGCTTTCTCGGGTCGTCGGCGCGGATGCGCGACAACCATTCCGCCGCGGTCGCGATCGCCTCGTCCCATTCGATCTCGCGAAACTCGCCGGAACCGCGCTCGCCGACCCGCATCAGCGGCTTCGACAGCCGCGCCGGCGAGTATTGCTGCATGATGCCGGAGGCGCCCTTGCCGCAGATGACGCCGCGATTGACCGGGTGGTTCGGGTTGCCCTCGATGTAGCGGATGCCGCCGTCGCGCAGGTGCACTTTGATGCCGCAACGGCAAGCGCACATGTAGCACGTCGTGTATTTCACCTCGTCGGAAACGCGCGGCGAGGTGTCGATCACCTCTTTCGGCGACCAATAATCACGCCAGCGTTCGCTAAAGCTCATTCCGCTCATCATCCAGTAATCGATTTTGGCGATCCGGAGCCGCCGGGCCGTTGACCTAAGGCTGCTTCTGGCCGCCGCCCTCGGCGGCCGCGGCTTGCGGCGCATCGCCGACCGGTAACCCTTGCTCTTGGTAGTACCGCTCTGCGCCCGGATGCAGCGGCACGGACAGGCCGTTGAGCGCGTGGTCGAGGGTGATCTGCTTGCCGATCGGATCGAGCGCGTCGAGCAGGTGTCTTGTGCCCTTATGCCACAGCGACTGGGCTATCGCGTAGACGAGATCCTGATCGGTATCGGCGTTGACCAGCCAGAGCGCGTAAAACCCGACCGAGGGCGTTTCCTCATCGATACCGGGGTACGTTCCCCCCGGGATCACCGCCCGGAAATAGGACGTGAAATCCCGCTTAAGCCGGTCCAGCAACGGGTCTTCGAACGCAATCAGGCGGATCGGGATCGTCGCCGCAAGATCGCGGATAACCGGGATCGGATAACCGCCAACCAGAAAAAACGCGTCGATATCGCCGCTCTTCAACTCCTCGGCCGCCGGGCCGGGCCGCAGGAATTTCCGCGTCAAATCCTTTTCGCGAAATCCCGCGGTCGACAGAAAGACGGCAGCATCCGCAGAGGTCCCCGAACCCGACTCGCCGAGCGAGACGCGCTTACCCTTCAGATCGGCGAGCTTGTGGATCGGGCTGTCGGCACGCACAACGAGATGGGCGGCCTCCGGAAACAGGCTTGCGACCGCCCGCAGCCGGCGTTGCGGTCCGGCCTCCGCGAAGATCTTGGTGCCATGATACGCCCAGCCCGCCAGATCGGCTTGAGCAAAGCCGGATTCGATCTGGCCGCCGTTGATCATGCGCAGGTTTTCGATTGACCCTGGCGTTGCCTGCGCCACCGCAACCAGCCCAAGGACGCCGCAACTGCCGCCATGACCGCAGGGCGGCCCGCCCTGCGGACTGGAGATGGCAGCGGCAACGACGCCGCCGATTTCGAAGAAGCTGCCGCCCGTCGCCGCCGTGCCGATCCGGAAAAAGCGCGGGTCGGACCCGTTGGCGGCGAGACACACCGCCGCAATGCATACCGCGGTCGCGAAAAGCAAACAGGCGCAAGCCATGCCGCGCCAGCCGTATTTAAGCATTCGGATCATCGTCTCACGCCGTGAGACAGCCATGCGGGATGACAACATGCTTCCCGGCGAATTGCAACCTGCTCTAAGGGAGAATTCCTGTCGCTAGCCTCAACTATCGATTAGCCTTTTTCGCGGGTCGGCACTGCGGAGAAACGGTCATGGCTAAACCCGAAAGCTTGATCGATCTGCGATCGGACACGGTGACCCGTCCCTCGCCGGGCATGCGGCAGGCCATGGCGGAGGCATCGGTCGGCGACGATCAGTATGGCGAAGATCCCACGGTCAACCGGCTGCAGGATCGGGTTGCCGAATTGCTCGGCAAGGACGCCGCCCTATTCGTGCCGAGCGGCACGATGTCGAACCAGATCGCACTCAAACTGCTGACCCGGCCGGGCGACGAAGTGCTCCTGGGCGAGGACGCTCACATGATCTGGCATGAATCCGGCGCCGGCGCGGCCAATTCCGGGGTTCAGTTCACGGCGGTCGGCCGTGGCGGGCGGTTTACCGCCGCCGATTTCCGCGCCGCGCTCAAGCCGTCTGGTCATATCGTGTTGCCGCCGAGTGGGCTCGTCGCAATCGAGAACACGCACAATCTTGGCGGCGGGATCGTCTTCCCGCAAGGCGATGCGGTGGCCATTTGCGCCGCGGCGCACGAGGCGGGGATTGCCTCCTATCTCGATGGCGCGCGGCTGTTCAATGCCGCAGCGGCAACGGGGCTGAGCGTTGCCGAGTTGGCATTGCCATTCGATCTCGTCTCGATCGCGCTGTCGAAGGGGCTCGGCTGCCCGGTCGGGAGCGTGCTGGCGGGGGATCGGGCGACGGTCGCGCGGGCGGTGCGGGTGCGCCGTATGTTCGGCGGCGCCATGCGGCAATCCGGCATCCTTGCCGCCGCGGGTCTCCATGCGCTCGATCACAATGTGGCGCGGCTCGCCGACGACCACCGCAATGCGCGACTGATCGCCGAGCGGCTCGCCGGTCTGACGGGTGTCAATCTCGACCTCGCGACCGTGCAGACCAACATCGTCATTTTCCGGCTTGGGCCAAGTCTGCCAGACGCAGCGACGATCGCCGCGCGCGCCAAGGAGGCCGGCGTGCTGATCTCGGCGTTGGGGCCGCGCACCGTGCGGGCCGTGACGCATCTCGATGTGTCGCGCCAGGATTGCGGGCGGGCGGCCGACCGCATTGCCGCGATACTCGGACTGGGCTGACCGGCTACGGCCGATCGCGCTTTCTCAGCAGGTATTTCTGCTCGCCGGTCAGGACGAGCTCAGCCTTCTGGTTGTGCACGGTGACGGCGATCGTCACGATTCCGGTCGTGCGCTGCGGCTGGAGCGCCGCGACAACGAGGCTCGGGTAGAGCGTGTCGCCGGGATAAACGGGCTTCCGAAATTTCGACGATTGCTCGATGAAGGCGATCAGCGAGTCGCCGATGACATGCGCGAAGGTGCCGGCCCCGGCGGCTGTGAAGCACAGCACCTGAAAGCCGTGCGCGAGCGGGCCGGGGTGACCGCGCTCACGGCAATATTCGATATCGTAATGGATCGGATGGTTGTCGGCCGAAACCGTCTGGAAGGCCGCGAAATTGGCCTCGGTGACGGTTCGGCTGGGAATGTAAAAGCGCTCGCCGAGCCCGAGATCCTCGAAAAAGCGGCTCTCCGGAAACCGGTGCTGCCGCCGGTCGAAACCCTCACCGTCCGTCATGTCTTTCTCAAGCTCTCATTGCGAGCGCAGCAAGCAATCTCGCCTCGCTAGCGCTTTGCTCGTCGAGATTGCTTCATCGCTACGCGCATCGCAATGACAACAGCGCGGTCACAGCATTGGGCGGCCGCCGGTAACCGGGATCATCGCGCCGGTGATATAGCTGCCGTCGTTGCTGGCGAGCAGCACATAGGCGGGCGCTACTTCGGCGGGCTGGCCGGGGCGCTTGAGCGGCGTGTTCTTGCCAAATTTCTCGACCGACTCCTTTCCCATCGTCGAGGGAATCAGCGGCGTCCAGATCGGCCCGGGCGCAACGCAATTGACGCGAATTCCCTTATCGGCGAGGAGCTGCGCCAAGCCGGCGGTGAAATTGGCAATCGCCCCCTTTGTCGTGGCGTAGGGCAACAGATGCGGGTTCGGAGATTTGGCGTTGATCGAGCTGGTATTGACGATCGCGCTGCCCGGTTTCAGGTGCGGCACCGCCGCTTTGCTCAGATAGAACATGCTGTAAATGTTGGTGCGGAAGGTCTTATCCCATTCCTCTTCGCCGATCTCGTCGAGACTCTGATAGGTCATCTGGTAGGCGGCATTGTTGATGAGGATGTCGAGCCGCCCAAATGCCTCGACGGCGCGGGCGACGAGTTTGCGGCAATGTGCCGGGTCGGCGACATTGCCGGCCATCAGCACGGCCTTCCTGCCGGCCTGCTCGATCCAATGGGCAGTTTCCCGCGCGTCGTCATGCTCGTCGAGATGGCTGATCAAGATATCGGCGCCCTCGCGCGCGAAAGCGATTGCCACCGCCCGGCCGATGCCGGAATCGGCGCCGGTAATCAGCGCGGCGCGGCCTTCGAGCTTGCCGCAGCCCTTATAGGAATGCTCGCCGTGATCGGGACGCGGCGACATTTCGCTTGTCTGACCCGGCGGCTCCTGCTGTTGCGGTTCGAACGGCGGTTTGGCGCCGGCTTCTTTCGGATCGTCCTCGCGCATCGGCTTTGTCCTATTCGGATACTCTTCGAATCCGAACGGACTCCTGAAAGCGCGGTTCCGGCGTAGTCCAGATCAGCCCTGAAAACAGAAACGCCGGAACCAGGAGGTTCCGGCGTTTCAGAAGTTGCGCGAGGGGGTTGATCCGAGCGGCCGTGTGGTGTCACAGCGAGATGCCGGCCGGATCGAACGGCCTGCCGGACGGGTGATCGCGCGTGAATTACGGTACGATCATCCAATACTCATCGATACGCGTCGTGTAACCGCGATCGGACCAGTTTGGCTCGCGATTTTCGGCGAACCGGGGAGCCTTCTCGAGCTGCTCCCGGTCGATATCCACAACATAGCCGCCGACTTCTTCATCATAGTCGAGCAGCCGCCAAGGGAGCGGATGATACTCGGCGCCGATGCCGAGGAACCCGCCAAACGAGACCACGGCGTACTCCACCTGGCCGGTGAATTTGTTGATCATCAGATGGTGGACGGTGCCGATCTTTTCGCCTTTGCGATCGTAAACTGCGGTACCTTCAACCTTCTCGGACGAGATCAACTCGGCGGTTTCGTCCGCCGTCAAGGGATCGCGATCTTGGGAAGTGGCCATTGCGGTCTCCGAATCCTGTTGTCGTTCGATAACGACGAAACGACCGGCGCATAGGCGCGTTCCGCAAAGCAAATAAAACGATCTGCTGCGCCGGATGACGGTGCGCACCACGCAACGAGAATTGACGATTGTCAAATCGATCGGACGTTGCGGCGGAGCGGGCGTTTTGGAAGCACTGTCAAACCTGGAGATCAAAAACATGCGCTACAACGCACTTCCCGTTATCGCGTCGGTCGTCATGCTTGCCGCGCCCGCATTCGCCCAGACCTCGAGCATGAGCGGCAGCAGCCGCAGCGACGGTTCTGCTTCCTCGTCATCACAAGTGCCGCCGGACACCGCCGTGACCGTCGACACCCAACAAAAGCTCAAGCAGTCGCTCGAGCAGAACGGGTTCAAGAACGTGATTGTGGTTCCTGAAGCCTATTTCATCCACGCCCAGGCGCCCGACGGGTCGAAGATCGTCATGGAGGTGAGCCCCGACCAAATGCGCGCCGTTGTCGAGCGCACCGGCAGCTCGCCCCCGGCCTCCGGCAACACGAGCCGCTGAGCATTGCGAGGCAAGATCGCACGCTTCTTCAAGAAGAAGCCCCGGCTGGGGGAGGCCGGGGCTTCAACGAGATGGCAACGGGGGAACGAAATTGCCATCCGTTCAGTGAGCGCCGATTTTTCCGTCGAATGCCGTCGCGAATGCGATCGCCTCCGCCTCGCTGGAAAAATCGACTCGGAACAGGATTGCCGAAGCAACGAACGAATAGCGGAAAGTCAGGGGCTCAAACCGCTGCCGAGCCAGCCACAGCTGCATCGTCGCCACTTTATTCGCCAAAGCATCCTCGTCGGCGACGCTGATTTCCACCGGGAACATCCTTTGCTGCACTATTACCTCGGGGACCGATTGGCTTGGTCCGCAGAATAGCCAAGGATCAGCCGGCGATCCTTAACCTAAACGAACCTGCGGAATTTTGCTTGATGATGCTGTGACCAGTATTTAGGGCGCCGCGCTTAATCCAGATTAGATCTGCCCCGAGGTTAAAACGCCAGCCTCCCCCAATGAAGGCTCGCCCAAGCAGGCGACCCTCAGACCCTCGGGTGCCGTCCCTAACGAACTGAACAGCGGGAGCGGCACGCAGATACTGCAAATCTCGGTCATAATTTACACTGACGCGAGTCGCGCCAAACTTTCCTTTGTTCGTTGGTGACGAGAGACAACGGTTCACAGTTTGTTGCAAAGAAACCCCGCCTGGAATTGACATTCGTCAAGGCGGCATCAGTTGGCCGAACCGATATTTGCGACTCATGCAGGTAAGACATCGCGGGGTCATCGCACGCTCGTGGACCCGCTCGGAGAAACCGAGGCACGGAACAGCGAGGCCGTTCCAAGACGGCGGCACGCGCCGGGATCAGCGCCGGGATGAGCAGACTGCATTGCGGTTAATTCTGGCCCGGTAATTCTGGCAAGCCCCCGACACAGTTTTTGGCTGATGCGCCACAACCCGAGGAGGAACTAGATGGCTGACCAACAAGTGACTCAATCTGCGGAAAACCGTACTCAATCCGCGGAAAACCGTTCAGTCGCACGCCGCGGCGATGCGTTATCTCCGTTCGCGCCGGTCCGGCGTGAGATGGAGCGTCTGTTTGAGGATTTCTTCAGCGTCTTTGGAGTTCCGACGCGCGGCGAACGGGAATCCGCACCGCTTCCAGCTGGCATCATCGCGCCTCGGATCGATGTTAGCGAGACCGATGACGAAGTACGCATTACGGCGGAACTCCCCGGCCTCAGCGAGGACGATGTCGAAGTTCGGCTCATCGATGATGTGCTGACAATCCGAGGCGAGTGCCAGACGGAATACGAGGACGAAGAGCAGGATTATCGCGTCATGGAGCGTGCGCGCGGCACATTCGTGCGCTCTCTGCGCCTGCCGTTCAGTGCGGATCCCAGCGAGGTGCAGGCATCGTTCAAGAACGGCGTCCTGACGATCAGGATCCCGAAGCCGCAAGAGGCGCGGGAGAGGGTCCAGCGGATCGAAGTGAAGCGCGACGAGTCCGGGAACGGTCAGGCCGGGAACGGTCAGGCCGGCGACAAGCAGCGCTCTGCGAAAGGCGGCCAATCCGCGGCCCAGCGAAACCAGCAAAACAGCCAACAAGACCAGCAAAAGCCTCAACAGGCGCAGCAAAAGGAATCCCAGACAACCGCGGGATAAACCGCCGCGCTCAACGTAGCGGGATCGCTCTCGCCGAGAGAGCGATCTCCTTCGTGGTGCGGATCGCGCAGCCGGAGAAGAGCTCATGCCCAAAGTGATCGGGATCGATCTCGGGACAACAAATTCTTGCGTCGCCGTCATGGAAGGCGGTCACGCCAAGGTCATTGAAAACGCCGAAGGGACGCGTACGACACCCTCTGTCGTCGCCTTTGCCGCGACCGGCGAGGTGCTTGTCGGACAACCCGCCAAGCGGCAAGCGATCACCAATCCGGAGAATACGATCTTCGCCATCAAGCGGCTGATCGGCCGCCGGTTTGACGACCCGATGGTGGAGAAGCACAGGGCGCTCGTGCCCTACAAGATCGTCCGCGGCGACAATGGCGACGCCTGGGTCGAGGCGCGCGGCAAGCGCTACAGCCCGAGCCAGATCAGCGCTTTCGTGCTGACCAAAATGAAGGAAACCGCCGAAGCTTATCTCGGCGAGAGAGTGGCCCAGGCGGTCATCACGGTGCCGGCGTATTTCAATGACAGCCAACGCCAGGCGACGAAGGATGCGGGACGCATCGCCGGCCTCGAAGTGCTGCGAATCATCAACGAGCCGACCGCGGCGGCGCTGGCGTACGGCCTGGAGAGGAAAGGGACCGGCAAAGTTGCGGTTTACGACCTCGGCGGCGGCACCTTCGATATTTCGATCCTCGATATCGCGGAAGGGGTGTTCGAGGTCCGGGCGACGAACGGCGACACGTTCCTCGGCGGCGAAGATTTCGATCAGCGGATCATCGATTACCTGGCCGACGAGTTCAAAAAGGATCAGGGAATCGATCTGCGCAACGACCGGCTCGCCCTGCAGCGTTTGAAGGACGCCGCGGAGAAGGCCAAGATCGAGCTGTCCTCGACATTGGAGACCGATGTCAATCTGCCGTTCATCACCGCCGACCAGACCGGGCCGAAGCATCTCAACATAAAACTGAGCCGCTCGAAGCTCGAACAGCTGGTCGACGATCTGATCGAGAAGACAATCGGCCCGTGCCGCGCGGCGCTGAAAGACGCGGGGCTGGAAGCCCGCGAGATCGCCGAGGTGATCCTGGTCGGCGGCATGACCCGCATGCCGAAAATCGTCGACACGGTGCAGAAATTTTTCGGGCGCGAGCCCCACAAAGGGGTCAATCCGGACGAAGTGGTCGCAGTGGGCGCCGCAATCCAAGCCGGTGTGCTGCAGGGCGACGTCAAGGACGTCCTGCTGCTCGATGTGACGCCGCTGTCGCTCGGTATCGAGACGCTGGGCGGCGTCATGACAAAACTCATCGACCGCAACACGACAATTCCGGCAAAGCGCAGCCAGACCTTCTCAACCGCCGAGGACAACCAGACCGCAGTCACGATCCGCGTCTTCCAGGGCGAGCGCGAGATGGCGGCCGACAACAAATTGCTCGGCCAATTCGATCTGGTCGGCATCGCGCCGGCGCCGCGCGGCATGCCGCAGATCGAGGTGACCTTCGACATCGACGCCAACGGCATCGTCAACGTCTCGGCCAAGGACAAGGCGACCGGCAAGGAGCAGCAGATCCGCATCCAGGCGTCGGGCGGCCTCAGCGAGGCTGACATCCAGCGCATGGTCCGCGAGGCCGAGCAGCACGCCGCCGAGGACAAGAAGCGCCGAGATCTGGTCGAAGCGCGCAACCAAGCCGACGCGTTGATCTACGCCACGGAAAAAGAGCTGAGGGAAGGCGCGGCCCGGGTCAGCCAAGCGGACCGGGAGGCCGTCGAGCAAGCGATTGCGGCGCTCCGTTCGGCCATGAGCGGCGATGATCTTGCACTTATCCAGCGCCGGACGCAGGAGCTGGCGCAGATCGCCGCGCGGCTCACGACGCCGACGCCGCAAGACGGCGGAGGTGGCGGCGGCACTTCCGGCGGACAAGACGAAGGCGTCGTCGATGCCGAGTTCGAGGAAGCCGGCGGCGAAGGCCGCCGCGCTTCATAACCGACCCGAATTTCGGGGGGCAAAACAGGAGAATCGTCCATGGACACGCATGACACTTCTATTCGCGACAACCCCGCGCGTCCTAGCGCGGCCGCGGCCGGAGCCGCTCCTCGCGGGAGCGGTTACGAGTCCGAATTCCTCGGACCTGGCAGCTGGGCCCTCAATGACGATATGAGCGCGGCGTTGGCGCGGAACTGGTGGGCCGTCGCGCTGCGCGGCGTGTTCGCGATCCTGTTCGGCATTATCGCCCTCCTGCTGCCGGGTGCGACGATCACCGCGCTGGTGTTGCTGTTTTCCGCCTACATGCTGGTCGATGGCATCTTTGCGATCGTCGCCGCGGTCAGAGCAGCACGGCGCCACGAGCGCTGGGGATGGCTGGTTCTCGAGGGCATCGCCGATCTGGCCGCCGGCGCGATCGCATTCCTCTGGCCGCTGATCACCGTCGTTGCCTTTATCTATTTGTTGGCTGCCTGGGCAATCGTCAGCGGCGCTCTGATGACGGCTGCGGCGTTCCGGCTAAACGTTCCGAATGGCCGCGGCTGGATGCTGTTCGGCGGCGTGGTTTCGCTGATCTGGGGCGTGCTGCTGCTGATTTGGCCGCTTGCCGGCGCGGTGGTGCTGACCTGGTGGATAGCGGCTTACGCGCTGGTCTTCGGCGTTGCGCTGCTGGTGCTCGCCTTCCGACTGCGGGCGCGCCGCAATGCTCAGCCACCCGCACGGCCAGCCGTGCAAGGCGCTTGAAGCAAGCCGGAGTCAGCGATGACTGCGAAAACATCATCCGAGGCGCCATCTGAAGCGACCGATCCCGCCGACGTCGTGGAGGAGGCCTCGATCGAGTCGTTTCCCGCCAGTGATCCGCCGGCCTGGACCCCGGTCGAGGGCGAGCGCGCGACTGAGCCGGGTGAAGACGAGCGCGACGCAGCCATTGCCGATCTCAAAGACCGGCTGATGCGCGCTCTGGCCGAGCAAGAAAACCTGCGGCGACGGGCCGCGAGGGAGTGCGCGCAGGCGGTCAGGTTCGCGGCGGCTGAGGTGGTGAAGGATCTCCTGCCGGCGATCGACAACCTGCAGCGTGCGGTCGAGAGCGCTGGCCGCGGCGATGTGGCGCCAGAGAACGCGCAGCGGGCTTTGCTCGCCGGTGTAGCCGCGACTGAACGAGGCTTGCTTGAAGCTCTGGCGAAACACGGAATTACACCGATCCACCCGGAGCGTTGCGAGCCGTTCGACCCGGTGCATCACCACGCAATTCTCGAGGTCGCCGACAACGATTGCCCACCGGGGACGATCGCCGAGGTCATGCAGCCAGGTTACACTTACCACGATCGGCTGCTGCGACCTGCGCTGGTGGGTGTCGCCAAGATCGATCGCGAACCGCCGGCGCCGAGCAGCGCGTAGGAGACCATCATGTCAATCACCGGTATTCTGGTTTACGTCGACACCTCGCCGGATTCTGATGTGCGTGTCGATGTTGCGGTTCGGCTGGCCCGGCGGTCGGATGCCTATGTGACCGCGGCGGGACTAGAGGAGGCGGCGATTGGCCCGCGGGATCGTTTCCTGCGCGTGCTGTCGCAAGAGCAGTTGCAAGGCGAATGGCAGACCATCATCGGGCTGCCGGTCTCGCATCTGACGCGGCACGCCGCCGGGCACGATCTGCTCGTGCTCGGACAACGCGACCCGAGTTATTCAAACGGACTGGACGCGCCGGAAGACGTCATCCTCGGTTGCGGCCGGCCAGTTGTGGTCGTGCCTTATGGCCGACCCGTAAATCCGCTCGGAGGTCATGTCCTGGTCGCCTGGAACGGCAGCCGAGAGGCAAAGCGGGCGGTGCAGGATGCACTCCCGGTGATGGCACTCTGTGACGGTATAACGGTGCTGCTCGTCAATCCGGAAGAGGATGAAGATATCGCTCTCCAAGCCGAGCTGGTGACCCATCTGGCGCGGCACGGGCTCAATGCCCTCGCCGAATCGACGACCATCGCGTCCGGTGTCGTTCACGATGCCATACACAAGCGCGCAAAGGAGCTCGGCGCGGAGCTGATCGTCATGGGGGCCTATGGTCATTCGCGACTGCGCGAGACCATTCTGGGCGGCGTGACGCATGACATGTTGCTCGAGACGACCCGGCCGTTGCTGATGTCTCACTGAGGCGCTCCAGCGCACAACGACAATCAGCAGCGGCGGACGGTACAGGAAATGATGTCGAGCGAACGCGAAGGGGCGCGGGACGCAAGTGGCGCCGTGATCACGATATTGGGGACCCGCGGTTCCCCCGCGGCATACGCCATTCGCGATTTTCTGCATCGCAGCGACATACCGTACCGCTGGGTCGAGCTGACCAGCGACGAAGAAGCCCGCGCCAAGGCGCAGGTCAGCAGCCTTAACGATCCGCGCCTACCGGTTTGTCTGTTCCCGGACGGGACCCGTTTCGAGAATCCGACAATCCGGCAGATCATCGAGAAGCTCGGATGGTTCCGTGACCCCTCGCGCTCCGAATACGATCTTGCGATCTACGGCGCCGGGCCGGCGGGGCTCAGTGCGGCGGTTTACGGCGCTTCGGACGGATTGAAGACGGTGGTAATCGAACGCTGGGCGGTTGGCGGTCAGGCCGGTTCGAGCCCAAAGATCGAGAACTACCTGGGTTTCCCGGGCGGGATCAGCGGCGCCGATCTTGCCGAACGGGCGCGCGAACAGGCGGTTCGGTTCGGCGCGGAGATCCTGCTGAATCGGGAAGGAGTGCGCGGCGAGTTCATGCCCGGAAAAGGGGTGGGCCATTTGGCGGACGGCACCAAGATCGTCGCGCGCGCTTCGGTCTGCGCCACTGGCGTCGAGTACCGCCGGCTCGGCCTGCCCAACGAAGAGCGTTTCGCCGGCGTCGGCGTTTACTATGGGGCGGGCGCCAGCGAGGCGATGCTGTGCGGCCGACAGCACGTCTTCGTCGTCGGCGGCGGCAACTCGGCCGGTCAGGCCGCGCTGCATTTCTGCCGCTACACCGACAAGGTGACGCTGGTGGTCTGCGAGGATTCGCTGGAACAGAACATGTCGGCGTATCTAATCGAGCGTTTGCTCGCGACGCCGCAGGTCGAGATCCTGCTGAACACCGAGGTCATTGCCCTGCACGGCGATCAGATCCTGCGGGGGATCACGCTGCGCAACAACCGAACCGGGGCCGAGTGGTACGCCGAAACATCCTGGCTGTTCCTCTGTCTCGGCGGCGAGCCGCAAACGCAATGGGCCGCCGACGTCGGCATCATGCGCGACTCGGGTGGCTATCTGATCACCGGTATCGACTTGAGGGGCGACGCCCGATGGCCAGCCAACTGGGCGCTCGATCGCGAGCCCTATCCGATGGAGACAAATGTACCCGGCGTGTTCGCGGCTGGCGATGTGCGGCACGGCTCGATCAAGCGCTGTGCTTCGGCCGTTGGCGAGGGCGCGATGGCGGTAGCCCATATCCATCGGTATTTGACCAAGGGCTGAGGCGCGCCGTCGGCTCCGCCAGCGACCTGACCATTCAACTCGATCAGCTTTTTTGACATCCGATCACTCGGGAAGCCGCTCGCCCGACCGCTGAGGGGGCCGTTATCTGATCCAGAGTGTCGAGGGACTAACGCGTCCCTTGCGTCAGTCCTTTTGCAGGAGGCTTTCGCGGATACTGTCGATCAGTATCGCCGCGGCACGCGTATTGACCGCGGGTAATTCGTGCTCTGCTGCTTCTTCGATCAGCTCCGCAACACCCTCGATTGTGTCGAGCGCCATCTGATGCGACAGCACCCCCTGCTCGACCAGCAGGTGGAAGAGGCTTTCGCACAGCATCAGGGCGACCTCTCCGTGCGGATCGGGGCCTTCCAGAAATATCGATGACGAGTTCGGTCTTCCGGCACGTTTGCGCAAGCTCTTCCCCTATTCTTAAACGATTTTGTTAGAAGGGCGGTTGGGGATCGTCCTCCTGCGCCTCTCGAATTCCCAGAGGCAAATTTGTGGTTCCCAGAGGCAAATTTGTGGTCAACGGATCCACGCGGGAATGGTTAAATTTATTCGTTAATATTTCTTTAAGAAAAGCGCGCGGCGCCGTTGACACGGCGCTACAGCGCCGAATGGCTGCCGAGTTTACTGTTTCCTCAGAGCTCTCTCATCAGCACGATGCGGCAGTGCGGTCGCGGTTTGCCGCCTCTCTGCGCTCCATCCGGTCCAAATACTGCCCGATCGGTGCGGGCAAGCCGGTCAGATGAAGGTAATCCGGCGTCAATCCCGCCAAATTCTGCAACGCCTCGACGTCGTGCAGCTGAAGCCGCCGCTGAATCAGGGTAATCAGGCCCTCACGGCGAAAAGCTTGCAGCACGCGGTTCACGTGGACCGACGTCAGTCCCAAGGTATCGGCGATATCGACCTGAGTGAGCGGCAGCCGGATCGAGTGGTCTTCGTGGATGCCGATAGCGCGCTGCCGCCAGACCAGCTCGCATAACAAGTATGCAACACGGGCGCGGGCATTTCTCCGACCCAGCGTCACGACGCGCTCGCGGAGCATCGCGTTCTCCTGCATCGCGCTCCACCAAAAGGCGGCGCTGATCCGCGGATAATGCGCGGCTATCTCGATCACCTGATCCCGCGTGATCGGGGCAAGCCGGGTCGCAGCGATTGTTACGACGGAATGATCCATCGACCTGAACAGGAAGCCATGCAGGTCAAAGAAGTCGCCCGGAATCAGAAAAGTGAGGATCTGCCGGCGGCCATCCGCCAACAGCCGATAGCGGCAGGCCAATCCGCGCGTGACCACGAAGCCCAGACGCGCCGGATCCCCTTCTTCGGCGAGGTTGGCGCCGGCGCTGAAGCGCTCCTGGTGGGCACAGAGCGCTTCGAGCACGCCGATCTCCTCCTCGGAGAAAGACGCAAAGCGCAACAACTTCGCTACCAGGGGATTGGCGCTTCGCCCGCTGCCGCTGAGCATGCCGTGCTCCGTTTCGAGGGAGCCGTTCTTCGGTGAGCTGCGAATTGATCCAGTTTAGTGCCGGCCCATATGCTTCTCTATTAAACAGTTAGCGCTGCACCGCGCCTGCTAACCTAGGTTAAGAAGTTCGCGCAAAAAGTGAAATGTGATCCCTGGGTGATGCACCGGGCGTTCAACTGGAGGAGCGATGGCTACCGACCGCCTCGTCCACATCTTGGCGGATCCAGATCGCTCTCGGGAGCTAAAGCGGCTTCTGCACGCGGCCGGGCTGACCACGGTGGTTTACGAGACGGCTCACTGCTTTCTCGAGGCGGCGCCGGGGTTGCGCGACGGATGCCTGTTGCTGGATCTGACAACACCGGGAGTGGAAAGCTCGGCGCTTCAGGCGCAGCTCAAGGTTTTAGGGGTCCGATTACCCCTCATTGCGATGACGCCAAAGAGCGATGTCATCACCGCAGTAACCGCGATGAAGGCTGGCGCAGTCGATTTTATCGAAGGAGAGGCGGACGATCAGCGCCTCCTCGCCGCAATTGAGAAGGCGCTGGCTGATGCGGAGGACGAGCGGAGCGTCGGTGAGACGGCGCAAGCGGCGCGGCGGCTTGCCGTACTCAGCGACCGCGAGCGGCAGGTGCTCGATGAGATCGTCGCCGGTAAGCCCAACAAAGTGATTGCCCACAAACTGGCGATCAGCATGCGCACGGTCGAGGTCCACCGGGCCCGCATCCTGAAGCGGCTCGGTATCCGCAGCATTGCCGAGGCTATCGGACTTTCCGCGCTGGCTGCCTTGGCGTCGTCCGAGGAGGTCGACCAGAAATTGTTCTAGGCTGCTCGCGATCAGCGATTGGCGCCGTGCCGGGATCGCGATCCGCCAAACGACGCGAAATTGAGGATATCGGAGCTGGAGGCTAAAATCCGTTCGCGTTCTGCCGCGGCAGTGTTGTCGGCTTGGCTAAGACCGGTCGATGACATTATGGCGCCGCGATCCAGTATCGCGACCTGGCGCGTTCCCGCAAAGGTGATGACCCCATTGCGCTTCAGGCTCGACAACGCCCGGCTCACCGTTTCGACCGATAGGGCAAGGTAGTCGGCGATGTCGTAACGGGACACCGGCAGCGTTATGCGATCCGCCGGGCCGCCGGCGAGGCGTTCGGCCAAGTGTACGAGAAACGCTCCGACCTTCTCCTGCGCGGTGGTGCGGCCGAGGATGAGGATAAGATCCTGCAGACGGCGGCTCTCCTCCAGAGCCATCTCCTGGAGTTCCTGGGCGATCCGACCGTCCGACCGGGCAAGGGCTTCAAGACGCGAGCGTGGGTACCGTGCGACGACCGTCCCGTCTCGGATCGCCTCGGCCGTGAACGAATGGCAGCCTCGCGCCCCGAAACCGAAGACATCTCCCGCGAGCAAGAGGTCGATGATCTGCCGCTTGCCGTCGGGTCGCACGATGAGCCGTCGCGCTGTTCCGGAGACCACCCGATACCAGCACTCGACGGACGCACCTTCGTCGTAAATCATCTGGCCGCGACAACACTGCATCAGGGCGGCAACTGAATCGACAAGTTTTGGCCGCCTGCCCTGTTCGCCGACAGGCTGATGCTTCCAGACGACCGCGTTCACGCGATTCGTTGGGAACTCGTGCTTCATCGCGATCCCCTCATTGCACTTTCTGTGGCCCGTCCGCGGCGGCCGCTGCCGTTGCTATCCATAGATTAGAAACTCGCGCTTTCCAGCACAGTTGGGGAAAACACTTACGAACTGCTCGGGAACTATTGTGGCTGCAAATGAACTGACTTGAATTTTTACTTTGGGCAATGGGTTAAGACGAGGAGCCTTAACCAGTTTACGGCGCTGCCCAGGAACATGCTGGTTTTCCATTTTTTCGCGATCGTGGATTGGATAGTCGGGGGCTGAAAGGGAATCCGCCGGCGAAGCCGCCCCGGAATTGCCGGAACATCCGTGGATGGCGAATGCCGGTCACGACAATTTGCCGTTCGATTCCGGTTAATTGACCAGCGTCAAGGCAATTGGCGGCACCATTTGGCTATCCGGTGGCGTCGAGAATACTCAGTGGAGGATTAGCTGATGCCAGGTTTCAGGCCATTGCAGGATCGGGTTCTGCTGAAGCGAGTCGAGGCCGAGGAAACAACCGCCGGCGGCATCATCATCCCCGATACCGCCAAGGAAAAGCCTGCGGAGGGCGAGGTGCTCGCCGTCGGCCCGGGCGCTCGCGATCCAGAGGGGACGCTTCATCCGCCGGAAGTCAAGGTCGGCGATCGCGTGCTGTTCGGCAAATGGGCCGGCACCGAAGTTCTGATCGACGGGGCCGACCGTGTGATCCTAAAGGAAGCCGAGATATTCGGAATCTACGAGTAGGAGCGAGCGGGTACCAATCGGCGCGTTGCAGCACCGCCTCGGCGGCGCTGCAAGCTCAGCCGGACGCTTGCGAAGGCGCAGCCAACATCAGAACGTCGCGCAAATGAATGATTTGCGATACCCCCTCGCGGTCGATGATCTCGAGGCTGCTTAACAGTGCCGCGGTCTGGTCGATATAAATCTCATGGGGATGGGGGATCAGATGATCGACCCCTTCGAGGGCGATCTCGAGCACGTCGTCCTTCGGATCATAGGTGATACCGATCAAGGGCAGCCATTCCGCCTCGATCTGATCACCAAGGGACAACGAGGCTACTTCGATCTCCGCCTGCTTGCCGACCAGCGCCTTCGAGATCAGGTCGAAGAAGGGGTGCCATTCGGGCTTTTCGAGTTTGCGTATCGCCATGATCATCTCCGTCTCTGGTTCAACGGCGGACATGGTCCGCATCGCGCAATCGGCGCCTGAACCATGGCCTCGGCCGCCGGCGGCTCGCCTTGACGGCTGTCAAGAACGCGCTCCGTCGGATGCGAAACACCCATTTCCGCGATTCTCTCCGCGGCCGCTATCCGTCGGTTTCGGCACTCTTGGCGCGCAACCAACGCCGCAGGACATACCAGGAGCGCGCCTGCAAGGGCCGCGTCAGCTCCTGCTGGAGGTCGGCGAGTGCCCGCTGCAGGCGATCGGTCGCAAGTGATTGCAGGTCCATTCAGCGGCGCGGCGATGTGGCAGGATCGAGCTCACCCGCTGGTTCGTTGGGGCGCTGCTATGGCGATGGCGTGTTCCGGTTCCTCGCGCAGCCGAACGATTTGCGACAGGCCATTTTCGTCGATGATCTCAAGGGTAGCGAGTTGATCGCCGCTTTCCTCGACAACCATATGTTGCGGTTTGCGAACCATATGCTTCAGGCCGGTGACCGCAACCTCGAGGATGTCCTTCTTCGAATCGTATGAGATGCCAAGCAACGGCAACCATTCGGCCTCGACCTCGTTGCTGAATTCCGGCGAACGGATCTCGATCGCGGCACGCTTTCCGATAACGGCACGACCGACGCGGTCGAGATAGGGGCGCCATTCGATCTTTCTGAGCTTCCGTATCGGCACCGGCTGTCCCCCAGGATTGAAAACGATTCGGGCACGATTCTCCAACCACGATGCACCGGTCCCGGGCAGGTCTGCCTTGACGTTCGTCAATCCGGGCCGCGACGATCTCTCGCTTGCGTCGGTCTGGACGCGATGGCAGTCCTTGCCGGCGCTACGCCTATCAGGAGAGTGCAGAAGGACACGAACATGGCTGGCATCAGCGGCGTCAAAATCACCGACCTTACCGCGTGCGGGGCTTCCGACGACGGCGAACACATCTGGATAACGCATCGCCTCGGTGACGGAACCGAGTATCCCTTGATCTATCCGTTCGAAGCGGTGGGTTATCTGATCACAGTGCTGGCCGACGCGGCTCGCTCCGCGCTGCGCCGACGCATCGCCCATCATCCTCGCGAGCGCGAGGAGGGTGCCGACGCCAACGTAATCCCGCTTCACGCCGCGCGGGTTGGCGTCTCGGACGATAATTCCGTTGCGCTCCTTCACCTGACGACGGCCGACCAAGTCCCGATCGCCGTCGAGCTGAAGCCGGAGATGCTAGGCGATCTGATCGAGCAGCTGCAGCAAGCAGCCAAGACCCTGGGCCGAGGGCGCGCCGGACGGCTTTTGAACTGACGCAATCTGGAACGAAACTCTGACCACGGCCGCGTCGATCACGGCATCGTCGCGGAGGGTTGAGCGCGGTCGCGAGCAGAAATCCCGCGAAGTTGACGACGGTCAATGCCGCATCGCGCGAGCGCGTGCTAGGGGCACCCCTCCCCATACTAGCGAGCGAGGATGGCTCATGCGCTCAGATATCGACATCAAACGCGACGTTGAGGCGGAGCTGCGCTGGAACCCGGACATCGACCCAACCGACATTGCAGTGTCCGTGAAAAACGGCGTCGTTACGTTGAGCGGCTTTGTCCGCAGCTACGCCCAGAAGTACGAGGCCGAGCAGACCGCGAAGCGGGTCAACGGTGTTGTCGCGGTGGCGAATGACATCGAGGTGCGCCTGCCGATCTTCAACCAGCGGCCGGATCCCGAGATCGCCCGCGATGCGGTCGAAGAAATCCAAAAGAACCTGCCCTACGCGTCTGATCATATCCGCGTCATCGCCAGGGACGGCTGGGTGACGCTCGAAGGTTCGGTCGAGTGGAACTATCAACGGGAACGGGCGGAACAAGTGGTGCGGCGCGTCCGCGGCGTCAAAGGCATCACCAATCTCATTGAGATTCAGCCGCGTGTTCCGCCGGTCGAGGTCAAGCAAAGGATCGAAGAAGCTTTCCGTCGCAGTGCCGAGCTAGACGCGAACCGCATCACCGTCGAGGTCGATGGCGGCACGGTCACGCTCAGGGGCGCCGTCCGCTCCTGGGCAGAGCGCCAGGAGGCTGAACGGGTGGCGTGGGCGATGCCCGGCGTTGTCCGCGTCAACAACCTAATCACGATCAGCCCTTGAAGTTGAAGCTTGCGAGTGCAGCCCGCCGCCGCGTCCACGGAACATTCCCGGTTCTATCAAGATGTTGCGGAACATTGATGCTGTGACTTGGGCATCCAGTTCAAAGACTGCATTGGCTACGCAGGGTTGCCTTCGTTTGTCAGCACGATTCATTTGATAGCCGTCAAGGACACAAGCGCAGACGGCGCTATCTTGTGATGTGCTGACGGGCACTACTTGAGGAGGCATATATGCGTGTCTTGATCTTCGGATGTCTGACTGCGTTGGCTCTCGCCGTATTGCCGCTTGCGGCCGCGGACGCTGCCGGCGGATGCGGCCCTGGCTGGCATCCCGTTCCCCCTCATTTTACGCCGTGGGGGCACTGGGTTCCTGGGCATTGCGTGCCCAATCACCCTTGGTGGTGGTAGCCCTGGTCATAGCCTTAGGCTGAACGCCGCGGCGTAGCATTTGCGTCGTCTCGGATCAACAAAGCCCCGGCATCGCGCCGGAATAACGAAGCCCCGGCATCGCCAATGCCGGGGCTTCAACACGCTATCAGTGGGTACCTAGAGGTCGCCAGGACGCTCATCGCCGAGCCAGGGATCCACATGCAGCGAGCTCAGCGGAATGTCCTCGAATCGCTTGTCGATTTCGATCTCATGCACCCGCACGGCTTCCGCCCCGTGCGCAAGCAGGATCTGCCGAGCCTTGCCTTCGCGCTCGCTGGAGCGGATCCGCACGAACAACACGAACTCGCCGGCGGTGTTGGGGACATCGATTTCAGGGACCTGCTCGCGCCGCAGCCGGCGAATGATCCAGGCCCCGATCCCTCCGACGACGGTTCCACCCAGGAGCGCCGCTATCACCTCGGCCGCCGACGAGCCGCCCGAGGCTACTACGGCAAAGGCGCCCAGCGCTGCGCCGGCAAACATCAGAATCCCAACCCCCATGCCTGCGATCAGCGCAACGTCGGCGGCGGGGAAAAACGATCGCCGCGGGATGCCCAGGACGTCCGAGATTTCCCCCGGCGGGATGTCGAAGCCGAACTCGCGACGCACCGCGTCGCGTCGCATGAAAGCCATGTCGGCGGCGTGGAAACCCGACCGCAACAGATCATCGACAGTCGCGTCGAGGTCCGCGTGAGTGCGGAAAATTCCGGCGACTTCGCGGATCCTGACACGCTCAATTACCGCATCGTTGGATCGGCTCATCCGCTCACCTGCGCCGAATGGAAGGGGTGGTTGCGCGACGAAGCATCCGCATCCGCGATAACCGCAAAGCACGAACCTCGGCCAGGGGCAGAACGGAGCTCAAGACGATGCCCGAGGAAGTCGGCTGCCCGCTTGACAATGAACAGGCCGAGGCCGAGACCGCCAGGGCGGGTTGTCGCGCCGCGCTGAAATGCCCGGAAAACGTTCTCCCGCTCCTGGTCCGCTATGCCAGGGCCGTTGTCCCGCACCTCTATGCGGACCATTGCGCCCCGCTGGCGACAGCCGACAAAGACGCGGCCACCGGCCGGCGTGTACTCGATGGCATTCCGCATCAGGTTGCGCAGCATGCCGCTCAACAGCGCAGATTGGCTCAGCACCCGCGCGCGTGCTCCGGCAGCACGAAGCTCGATGCGCTTCTGCCGCGCACGGTCGCCCAGCTCCTCAATGAGCTCCCCAAGAACCGCATCGAGCGATACCGGCTCGAGTTCTGTCCTCCCGGTGCTCTCGCGCAGCCGCAGGGCGTCCGCCAGAAGTTCCAGCTTGTCCGAGATCCGTGTCGTTGCCCGCGCGACGCGCTGCAACTGCCGCCGTTCCGGCTGCCCGGCCAGCCGCAGCTCCAGCGCGTCATTCGCGGCCATGATGATCTGCAGCGGTTGTCGCAAATCATGGCTCATCATAGCCAGCAGCATCGCGCAGAAATCGCCTTCTGCTCCGGTATCGCCGCGGACGAGGTATGCGACGGCGGAGTCATCGCCAACATTGACGACGATCTCGTCCTGCACGAAACCGATCACCCCATTCGCGCGCCCTGTCATGATGGGTCCCATGTCGCAAGCCGTGCAGGGATTCCACACGATGTTGCTGCATCTGACAGGCTGGCTGCGCGGCTTGCCTTGATGAGCGTCAAATTCGCGCGCCAAATCATTCGGATACGCGCTATGGTTCTTAGTCTCTCCGGACAGTAGCATCTCGAAATACGCAGTCACAGGAGATTGGCGACGACAGGCTGCTCGGGTCGATGCAGCACGCGGGTTTTATCTATGTTGATGCCGAACGGGCGACGCTCCGCTACGCTCGGCGCTCGCGGGCGGGGGCTCCGAGAATGCACGAGAATAGTGACGATCTAATCGATATTGTCGCGGCGGATTTTCTTCGCATGCGAGGGGCAAGCGCGTTTGCGTATCTGAACGAGCGCGCCGAGATAGCCATCGCCGTATCGGGCGATATCGAGTCCGCGATCGCCTGGTAGGAGATCGCCATTACAACAATCGAGTTGTCACACGTCAGGCGCTAACCCGGCGCCTGCTTTGCTTCCTTGAATCGCGGCAACGGCAGGTATTCGACCCCGCCGGTCTGGGTGCGAACTGGCTGCGGATAGAGCGCCATCAATTCCAGTACGAGCTCGGGCATATTGGTGCTGACGGGCAAGCCGAGTTCCTTCGCTTCGTCAGCGGCGATTGGATAGTCGTGCGTCCATGTGCCGGTCGACAGCTTTTCGGCCAACGACTCCGCTTGTTCAGCAGGCAGATGTCGACGCAAGAGTTCTCCGGCGGCCTTTTTGACCTGGGCGATCGCCTTGCGGCCGACATCCGCGAGAACCAGCGTATGATCGTCGATCTCCTTTACCGGTTTCTGCTCGGTGACTTTGATCAGCGAGGCGGCCGGCGATTGCTCCAGTTGCGGGTCGATCGGCCCCAGCACCGAATACGGGGACATTACGATCTCGTCCGCGGCGAGCGCGATTAGGGTGCCGCCGGACATCGCATAATGCGGCACGAACACGGTAACCTTTGCCTTATGGTTGCGGATCGCGCGGGCAATCTGGAGCGCCGCAAGAACCAGCCCTCCCGGCGTGTGCAGGACGATGTCCACCGGAACATCGTCGCCGGTCATCTGTATCGCCCGCAACACTTCCTCGGAGTCATTAACGTCTATGTAGCGGACGAGGGGGAAGCCGAGAAACCGCATCGTCTCCTGCCGATGCACCAGCAATATAACCCGTGAATCGCGCTCGCGCTCCAATTGGCCGATTTTCCGGACGCGCAGCGTGTCGCGCATGCGCTGCTGCAGCCAGGGCTGCAATGCGGAAAACATGATGAAGAGCCAGAAGATATCCCCGAGGGACATGGCTTGCTCCTGCCGCGATCAGGCCTGAGGAATAGGATAGTTTTCGGTGCGTGGAATTGACGGTTGTCAAATTGTCTGCATCGGCCCAAAGCGCGAGCGTAGGGGCGCCGAAATTGCTTAGATGTTGACGGTCATCAAGGCGGCCTTGGCGTCATCGCGGCATCATCGGACGTACGGCGGCGCGTCATCCGCAGCTGCCGCGCTCCGACATGAATGGAATTTTCAAGCAGCGGAGTGCCGATAGCGACCGAGGAGGAACGATGAAATCCGATGACGAAATCAAGCGCGATATCGAAGCGGAGCTGCGCTTCGATCCGGATATCGATGCCACCGATATCGGTGTGGCCGTGAAAAACGGCGTCGTCACCCTCACCGGCTTTGTCAAAAGCTATACCGAGAAGTTCGAAGCCGAGGCCGCAGCGAAGCGCGTCGCCGGGGTCCTAGGGGTCGCAAACGATATCGAAGTTCGCCTGCCCAGCGGCGCCGAACGACCGGATCCCGAAATCGCGCGCGACGCGGTTGCGGCGATCAAGGCACGGCTGCCGTTCAGCGCCGAGCGCATCCGTGCCATCGTCAAGAACGGCTGGGTAACGCTCGAAGGCACCGTCGAGTGGAACTATCAGCGGGAAACCGCGGAAGACGCCGTGCGCCGCATCCGCGGCGTCAAGGGGGTGACCAACCTGATCCAGCTGAAGCCGGAAGTTGCTCCAAGCGAGATCAAGCGCAAGATCGAGGAAGCGTTCCGGCGCAGCGCGGAAATCGACGCCAGTCGCATCACCGTCGAGGCGCATGGCGGCGAAGTGACCCTCAGGGGGACCGTGCGTTCTTGGGCCGAACGGCGGGAAGCCGAGCGCGCCGCATGGTCAGCGCCAGGTGTCATCAGGGTCGAGAACCACCTCACAATCAGCCCGTAACCTGATCTCGGCAGCAGCGTGAGTGATGTCATGGGCATCGCTTGCGCTGGGGGCGGCGTTTGAGCACCGGTTTTTGGGAGGAGGGTAGCTTTAGCCTGCGCCTGCTGCGACCCTGAGGCAGGCGGCCATGTGGCCCGCCTGCGGCACGTGAAGCTCCGGCAGATCGATGCGGCAAGCCGGCAGGCCCGACGGCCCAACCGCCACGCTCGAGTTGTTGGGCACGATGACACGCGCGATCAACGCACGCTTCACCTATCTGCGGCGCGAGGAGCCGGGGACGCAGGATCCCGTCAGCACGTTGGGAATGGGCAAAGGTAGCTGTCGCGACTTTGCCTTGCTGATGATGGAAGCGGTGCGCTCATTGGGGCTCGCGGCGCGCTTCGTCTCGGGCTACCTGTATGTGCCGGCGAGCGAGGGCCGCAGGGTCGGCGGCGGCGCAACGCATGCCTGGCTCGAAGTGTATTTGCCGGGCGCCGGTTGGATGGAATTCGACCCGACCAACGGTAGCATCGGCAATCGCGATCTGATCCGCGTCGCGGTCGTGCGCGAGCCGCGCCAAGCCGTGCCGCTCAAGGGCACTTGGACCGGCGATCCCTCCGACCTGATCGGCACGGATGTCGAGGTCAGCGTCACCTCGAGCGGCCACGCGCAGAGCTAAGGTCGCATCACCTCAGGGGTCTTGTTCCGGGGATTGACATAGGTGCATATGCTCCCATTTAGGGGAGCGCGATGCACCCGCGGATCATGTTTTCCGATATACACTCCAATGCCGGCACGCGCCGAGCGACGCCCAATCCCTTTGAGCAAGCCTTCTCTTCCGAATCCCGAACGAGGAGCTGACCATGACAGACATTTCCTATTCCACCGCGCTGATCGTCGGAGCGGGGTCGGGCATCAGCGCCTCGGTGGCGCGCGGCCTCGTTGCCGCCGGGCTCAAAGTCGGTCTCGCGGCGCGCAACGTCGACAAGCTGGCGCCGCTCGCGGCCCAGATCGGCGCGGAACGGTTCGCCGTTGATGCGTCGGACCCGGCGGCGGTCGCGCACCTGTTCGAGGCAGCGGATGCGCGACTCGGATCTCCCGATCTCGTGCTCTACAACGCCAGCGCGCGGGCGCACGGCCCGGTCGCCGAGATCGCCCCGGAAGCCGTACGCAAGGCGATCGAGATATCGGCGTTCGGCGCATTCCTCGTCGTGCAGCAGGCGGCGCGCCGAATGATCCCGAAGGGACATGGCGCGATCCTGCTGACCGGCGCCAGCGCCAGCGTTAAAGGCTTTCCGCTCTCCTCGGCATTTGCGATGGGCAAGTTCGCCTTGCGCGGTCTCGCGCAGAGCACGGCACGGGAATTGGGCGCTAAGGGCATCCATGTCGCGCATTTTGTGATCGACGGCGGGGTGCGCAGCACGCGGCGGCCCGATCCCGCGGAGCGGCCGGACAGCACGCTCGATCCCGACGCCATCGCTCAGACCTATCTCGACGTGCTGCGCCAGCCGCGCAGCGCGTGGTCGCTTGAGGTCGAAATGCGGCCCTGGGTCGAGACCTTCTAGCCCCGCTGCGCCAAAATCCGCGACGAGGAAGCCGATGAATGCCATGGCGCAAATGATGGAACTGTCGGGGCTCGATCGGATCCGGGCGATCTTCGCCGGCGAGACCGGTTACGAGGGAATCGTCAAGACGCTCGATCTGCATCCCGTTTCCGCCGATGAAGGCTTTGTCGTGTTCAAAGGGGCGCCGACCCAGGCGGTCTACAATCCGATGGGCTCGGTGCATGGCGGCTACGCGGCGACCCTGCTCGACACGGTGATGGGCTGCGCGGTGCATACCTGCCTGAAAGCCGGCCAAGGCTGCACAACGCTCGAACTCAAGATCGCCTATCACCGGGCCTTAACGGATGCGAGCGGCCCGGTCTGCGCCGAGGGCCGGGTTGTCTCGATCGGCAAGCGCGCCGCGTTCGCCGAGGGAAAGCTGTTGGACAAGGACGGCCATCTGTGCGCGACCGCCACCACGACATGCCTGCTGTTCGGCCCCACGGGCGGAGCGTGATTGTGCCGAGGAACGCGTCTGTTGCGGTCGTCGGGGCGGGCGACTATATCGGCGCCGCGATTGCCCGAAAGTTCGCCGCCGAAGGCTTCCTCGTGTTCGCCGGACGACGGCAGGGCGACAAGCTGGCGCCCTTGGTCGCCGAAATCGAAGGAACGGGCGGACGGATCAGGGGCCACTCGCTCGATGCGCGCCAGGAAGAGGAGGTCGCCGCGTTCCTGCGGGACGCCGATGCGGCGGCGCCGCTGGAGGTCTGCATTTTCAACATCGGCGCCAACGTCAATTTTCCGCTGCTCGAAACGACTGAACGGGTGTTCCGCAAAGTCTGGGAATTGGCGTGCTATGCCGGTTTTCTGACGGCGCGCGAGGCGGCACGGCTGATGTTGCCGCATGGCCGCGGCAACATCTTCTTCACCGGCGCCACGGCGAGCCGGCGCGGCGGCATCGGCTACGCCGCTTTCGCCAGCGCCAAATTCGGGCTGCGCGCGGTGGCCGAGAGCACGGCACGCGAACTCGGCCCGAAAGGCATCCACGTTGCCCATCTCGTGATCGATGCCGGCGTTGATACCGCATGGGTGCGCGACCGCATCAGGGAGCGTGAGGGCGAAGCGACGCTGGCCAATCTCCCGCCGGACCGGCTGATGCGACCGGAGGCGGTCGCCGACGCGTATTGGCAGATCTACCAGGAGCCGCGCGACGCCTGGTCGTTCGATCGCGAGATCCGGCCATTCGCGGAAAAATGGTGAGGCATGGCCACGGTCGAATTCCATTTCGATTTCGGCAGCCCCAACGCCTATCTCGCGCATCTGGTGATCCCGCAGATCGAACAGCGCACCGGCGCAAAATTCGAATATGTGCCGGTGTTGCTCGGCGGTGTTTACAAGCTGACCGGCAACCGCTCGCCGGCCGAAAGCCTCGCCGGCATCAAGAACAAGCCCGAATACGAGCGCTTCGAAACAGAGCGCTTCATCAAGCGTCACGGGATCACACGCTATCGGCGCAACCCGTTTTTTCCGGTCAACACCTTGACGATCATGCGCGGTGCGGTCGCGGCGCAACGACTCGGCGTCTTCGAGGACTATGTCGACGAGATCTACCGCCATATGTGGGCGGAGCCGAAGCAGCTGGATGATCCCGAGGTGTTGCGCACGGCGCTCGTTGAATCGCAATTCGATCCCGGGCGTCTACTTGCGCTGGCGCAAGCCGGCGACGTCAAGGACGAGCTGCGCGTCAACACTGAGCGATCCGTCGCGCGCGGCGCGTTCGGCTCGCCGACCTTCTTTGTCGGCGACGAGATCTTCTTCGGCAAGGACAAGCTGCGCGACGTCGAAGAGGCGATCTTGGCGCGGCGCTAGCAGGAAGCGCCGCGAAGGACTACGCTGTTCACCAGGGGTTTCCTTGATTTCATAGGCACCGTATGAGCAAAGCGCTCGGCTTCCGCATGCGCCTCCTTGCGGCAATCTGCCTTGCATTGCCGGTTTTGGCGGGTTGCGATGAAAAGAAACAGGGAGCCGCGCCACCGGCGAGCCCTGCAGTCGGCGTTCGGGCTGCCGCGATGAAGGGCGTCAGCCAGTCCTTCGAGTTCGTCGGCCGCATCAAGGCAACCGACAAGGTCGATGTGCGGGCGCGCGTCGAGGGCTTTCTCGAAAAGGTCGCGTTCCGGGAGGGGCAGGACGTCAAGGCCGGCGACCTGCTGTATCAGATCGAGAAGGTGCAGTTTCAGGCGCAGGTCGACCAGGCCAAGGCGAATCTGGTCTCCGCCGGGGCCGATGCGACTAATGCCCAGCTGCAATACAACCGCCAGCTCGAACTATCCAAGCACCAGTTCAGCCCGCAATCCGTCGTCGACCAGGACAAAGCGGCGCTCGACACCGGCCGCGCCAAAATTCTTCAGACGCAAGCCGCCTTGACGCAGGCGCAAGTCAACCTCGACTACACCGATATTCGCTCGCCGATCGACGGCCGCATCGGCCGCACCGCTTACACGCTCGGCAATCTCGTAAACCCGTCGAGCGGCGTGCTGGCGACGATCGTCAGCCAGGATCCGATCTACGTGCTGTTCCCGGTCAGCGTGCGTGACCTCGAAATCATCCGCGAAGCGCGCCGCAACGAGGAAGGCGGCCTCACCAAAATCGATATTCGGCTGCGCCTTTCCAACGGCCGCGAGTATTCCCACCGCGGTGTCTGGAACCTGACCGACCCGCAGGTCGACCAGCAGACCGACACGTTGATCATGCGAGCGACCGTCGCCAACCCGGACCGGCAGCTCATCGATGGCCAATTCGTTACGGCGATCGTTCGGGAACGGCGCGAGGCGCCGAAACTGGTCGTGCCGCAGGCTGCCGTGCAGATCGATCAGACCGGCCGCTACGTACTGGTTGTCGACGATCAGCACAAAGTCGAGCAGCGCCGTATCGAAACCGGACCCGACCAGGGTACCGACATCGTCATCAATTCAGGGCTCAAGGAAGGCGAGAACGTCATCATCGACGGGATTCAGAAGGTGCGGCCCGGCCAGGTCGTGCAGGAAACAGCCTTACCGACCGCGGGCAGCTAATGATCTCCGACATCTTCATCGACCGGCCGCGGCTGGCTTTTGTCGTCTCAATCGTCATCACGCTCGCCGGTCTCATCGCGATGGCAAGGATTCCGGTCGCGCAGTTCCCCGACATCGTGCCGCCACAGGTCTCGCTGACGACGCTGTACCCGGGCGCGGACGCGGAGACCGTCGAGTCGACCGTCGCGCAGCCGATCGAGCAGCAGATCAACGGCGTCGACAACGCGCTCTATTACCAGTCGGCAAGCGGCGCCGACGGCAGCTACACACTGAACGTCACCTTCGCGCTCGGCACCGACCCTGACATCGATACGGTCAACGTGCAGAATCGCGCCCAGCTCGCGACGCCGCTCTTGCCGCAAGAAGTTCAGCGTCAGGGCCTCGTTATCCGCAAGAAATCGCCCGCACTCCTGCAGGTCATCGCGATCTACTCGCCGAAGAACACGCATGACGCGCTGTTCCTCAACAATTATGCGACGATCAACATTATCGATCCCTTGGCCCGCATCCGCGGCGTGGGGCAGGCGAGCCTGTTCGGCGCGCTTGATTACTCGCTGCGCCTCTGGCTCGATCCCGATCGCCTGACCGCCTTCAATCTGACCCCGGCCGATATCGTGGCGGCGGTGCAGACCCAGAATGTGCAGGCCGCGCTCGGCCGTATCGGCGCGGCGCCATCGCCACAATATCAGCAATTGCAGCTGACGATCACGACCGAGGGCCGGCTGACCCGCACCGATGAGTTCCAAAATATCATCGTGCGCGCCAACCCCGACGGATCGGTCGTGCGCGTGAAAGACATCGCGCGCGTTGATCTCGGCGCCAAGACCGAGGAACGCTACTCGCGCTTCAACGGCACGCCAGCGGCGGCAATCGGCATTTATCAGTCGCCGGGCGCCAACGCGGTCGATGTGGCGCGGCAGGTACGCGAAACCCTGGACCAATTGAAGCAGCGTTTTCCGGACGACGTCGAATACGCGATGTTCTGGGACGCTACCGTGTTCGTGACGTCGACGGTCGCCGAGGTCGTGCGCACTCTCGTGATCGCCTTTGTTCTCGTCGCAATCGTCGTGTTTCTGTTTCTCGGCAAATTGCGCACGACGCTGATCCCGCTCGTCGCGGTACCGGTTTCGATCATCGGCGCCTTCGCGGTCATGCTGGTCATCGGCTATTCGGCGAACACCGTGTCGTTGCTCGCACTCGTGCTCGCGATCGGCATCGTCGTCGATGATGCGATCGTCGTGATCGAAAACGTCGAGCGCGTGATCGAGGAGGACCCGGAACTGTCGATTCCGGCGGCGACCAAGAAGGCGATGGCTGAGATCACCGGCCCGATCATCGCGATCACCCTCGTGCTCCTCTCCGTATTCGTGCCGGTCGCGTTCATTCCCGGGATCAGCGGACAGCTGTTCCGCCAGTTCGCCGTGGCTGTTTCCGTCTCGATGATCATCTCCGCGATCAACGCGCTGACGCTGAGCCCCGCTTTGTGTTCGGTATTGCTGACGCGCAGCGGCAGGCGGCGCGGTCCGATGCGCTATGTGCTGGCCGGGATCGACCGGGTGCGTGACGGCTATACGTGGGTCGTGCGCCGCCTGGTGCGCGTCGCAGTGTTCGGCCTCGTCGCGGTTCTTGCCGTTGCGATAGCGTCATTTGGGCTGTACCGGGTGACGCCGCAGGGCTTCCTGCCCTCCGAGGATCAGGGCGCTATTTTCGCTGCAATGAGGTTGCCGGAGGGCGCCTCGGTCAATCGTACCGAAGAGCTCGTCGCGCAGGTCGAGAATATTGTGCGGCCGATTCCTGGCGTGCAGGGCATCATCTCGGTCGTCGGCCTCAATTTCATCGACTATCTGGCCTCGTCCAACCAGGCGTTTTTCGTCGTCCGGATGAAACCATACGAAGAGCGCACCGACCCGGCGCAAAGCGTCGATGCCGTCATCGCGCGCTTGCGCCCGCAGCTCGGCGCGATCCAGGGCGCCATCGTCTTTCCGTTCAATCTGCCGCCGATCCTCGGGCTCGGCAGCACGGGCGGTTTTCAATACGCGCTCGAAGCGCTGCTTGGCCAGAGCCCGAACGATATTGCCGCCGTCATGCGCGGTCTCCTCGTGACCGCCAACCAGCAGCCCGAGCTCGCCGGCGTGTTCAGCACTTTCGCCGCCGATACGCCGCAGATCCGGCTCGACATTGATCGCGACAAGGCGCAGGTGCTGGGCGTCAAAGTGAGCGACGTCTTCAACGCGCTGCAGTCGACGCTCGGTGGCTTTTACATCAACGACTTCAACCTGTTCGGCCGCACTTGGCAGGTCAATGTGCAGGCCGAGTCGTCCTATCGCGACAAAATCGAGGATATCTATCGCGTCTATGTGCGCGGCAGCATGGGCAACATGGTGCCGATCCGGGCGCTCGCGCAGGCGCATCTGATCCAGGGACCGCAGGCGCTCGTCCGGTACAACGGCTACCGCGCCGCGATCGTGAACGGCGCGCAGAAGCCGGGCTATAGCTCCGGGCAGGGCTTGGCCGCGATGGAGCGAATCTCGGCAGCGACGCTGCCGGCCGGCTACGGCTTCGAATGGACCGGCACTGCCTTCCAGGAGAAGACGGCAGGCGGCCAGACCGGCATCGTGCTGGCTCTCGCGATCCTCTTCGCCTACCTGTTTCTCGTGGCGCTCTACGAAAGCTGGAACATCCCGTTGCCGGTATTGCTGTCGGTGACAGTAGCGGTATTGGGCGCAATCGGCGCGGTCGCGTTATCCGGCCTCGCCTTCGACGTCTATGCCCAGATCGGGCTCGTCGTGCTCATCGCGCTGTCCGCCAAGAACGGCATCCTGATCGTCGAATTCGCCGTCGAGCAGCGCCGCCAGGGCAAATCGATCATCGAGGCAGGCATCGAAGGGGCGCGCTTGCGGTTCCGCCCGGTCATCATGACGAGCTTCGCTTTCATTTTTGGGCTTTTGCCGTTGGTCATCGCGACCGGCGCCGGCGCGCTAAGCCGCCGGGCCGTCGGCACGCCGGTGTTCGGCGGCATGATCGCCGCCTCGCTGTTCGGCATATTTGTGATCCCGATGCTGTATGTCGTGTTCCAATGGCTGCGGGAGCGCACGGCGCGCCGCGACGCCCGCGTGAAAGCCCCCGCCGGCACAGACTGAAGGGGCCCGGAAGCCCGGTTCCGCAGAGGGGTTACGAAGATTTTTACGACCGACGCCTAGCGTCCGTGTGCGATGAAGGCGATCCTTGCGACGTTTGCCGTCCTGACCGTGACGGCCATTAGCTGGACGTGGTTTTGGACGATTCCGCAATGCCTAACGAGCGGCTGGGGGACGCCCAGCTATTGGGGCACGGCACACTCGGTATCGGACGATCAGGGAATCCTAGATTGCTGGTGGGCCGGTTTGACCCGCGAGCGGGTGCGCCAGCAGGCCTTCGAGGAATGGGCCCGAGACAGCGAGCGCCTGGAGCGCGAGCGCCGCGCCCGGCAAGGTCCCCGGTACAACGAAGATTGAGCCGCCAATGAACGCGCTGGCTTTTGGGGCTCGGCGCAAAAGCGAAAGCCCGGCGGGCTTTTGACAGCCGCGCTCTCGACCCAAGCTGATCGCTGTGATGGCTGACACGGAACAGCACTACGTTCCGCATCAGATCTATGCCCGTCTTCCGGTGCTCGCGGACATGCTCAATATCGTAGTCAAGCTACGCAGCCTCATCGGCGCGATCTGGCAATACGAAAGGAATAGATCGACTGCGTATCAACGCCCACCGCGGTCAAGTCACGCCCATCAGCCTTCACGCGCAGTAGGATAACCGCCTACAATCCCTGTATTCGTCGACCAGGACGTGTTCGAAGCGCTCGCCGACGAGACCTGCGAGCGCTCGCTCCTATAACACGCGGCTGTTTCGCCCCGCCTGGTCCCGCGGCGCATTGGCTCTCGTGACAGTTGAATCAAGATTGCGCTGTTTTCTCTCTTGTCCTTCTCAGGCGCTACGCGGTACCGTGGAGAAGCCGCCAGCGATCTTTAAAGGCTCGGGCGGAAAACAGTTTAAATCGTCCGAGGGTTCAAAGATATTGGAGCAGACCGTTTTGACGGCGGCGGAATCGCTCGGCGCCGCGATCACGACGACCGCAACCGACGAGTTGGCGCCGGTTCAAGCGCCACGTAACGGGGACGCCGCTTCTGCCACCGCAGCGAACGGGCATGCCGTCGCTCGGCCAGCAGCCGCCCTGCCCTCGGGCGCCGCCCCCTCGTCGGCTCTGCAAAGCTCGGCACCGCGTTCGGGCGCGCAATCGCAGCCGCGCCCGGCCTATGTCCCGGCCGCCGCGATCCCGACGCAGGAAGGACCCCACGGCGCCCGCTTCGATTTCAACGAGGGCTGCCGCGTTGCCGTCCCAGAGACCGGCAATCCATGGCGGGTGCGAATCTCCGATCTCGATAGCGGCAACATCCTTTACGAGACCGAGATCGCCGCCGGCCGGGTCAGCAGCACGAAGCAGTATTTCATCCGCTTCCGGCTCGAATTATGGCAGGGAGGCGAGAGCGTCCTGGCGCATGAATACTCGGCCGAGGGGCGGGAGGTGCTAATCCAGTTCCCGGTCGGGACGCTCGGCGACACGATGGGTTGGTTCCCCTATGCCGTGAGATTCATCGAGAAGCATCGCTGCAAGCTAACCTGTGCGATGGCGGAGAAGCTGATCCCGCTGTTCAAGGATACCTATCCGGAGATCACCTTTATCGCCGAGAACGAAATTCAGCCCGAACGCTATTACGCCTCCTATCGCCTGGGCCTGTTTTTCGACGACAAGGACTGCGTGCACCAGCCCTGCGATTTCCGCTTTGTCGGGCTGCACCGCACCGCCGGCTATATCCTCGGCGTCGATCCGACCGAGGTGCCGCCGAGGATCGCGCTTACCGATGACAGCCGGCCCATCCCCGAGCCCTATGTTTGCATCGCGGTGCAAGCCTCCAGCCGTACTAAGATGTGGAATAACCCACATGGCTGGCACGAGATCACACGGTTTCTGAAAGAGGCGGGCTACCGCGTCATCTGCATCGACCAGCGGCCGGTGCACGGCTCCGGCATCGTGTGGAACCACATCCCGCACGGGGTCGAGGACGAGACCGGTGACCGGCCGCTGCTCGAACGGGCGCGCTGGCTGAAGCACGCCGAGTTTTTCATCGGGTTGGGCAGCGGCCTCTCTTGGCTCGCTTGGGCGATGGACATCCCCGTCGTGTTGATCAGCGGGTTCAGCCACCCGAACACCGAATTTTCAACGCCTTACCGGGTCATCAACTATCACGCCTGCAACAGTTGCTGGAATGACCCGCATCATCGCTTCGATCACCACGACTTCCTGTGGTGTCCGCGTCATGCGGGAACGCCGCGGCAATTCGAGTGCACGCGGCTGATTACCGCCGAGCAAGTGAGACAGACGATCCGGCGCATCCCGAGTTTTGGCGTCACTACCCGCGCCAAGGCCGCTCTGCGCAAGGGATCCGCCGCAGTGCGCCAGAAATAACCCCCGAGCGGCTACGCCGCCAGATGCTGCGCAGTTTTCTCGACGAGGTCAGCCGTAGCCGCATCGCCGGCTGGGCGCAGGACGACGCGCAACCAGATGCGCCGCTTAATCTGCTCATCCCTGTCAGACGGGGTAGCGGAGAAATGAGCCCGTCACTCATCGACGTCGGCCTCCTCAAGGAACACCGCGATTTTGTGACCGTTGGGGGTCGGCCAGTAGTAGAGCTCGATCATGACGGCACCTGTCGATGAAGCGGGGAGCAGGCGGGGTCAGCGTTGCGCCAGTTCGCCTGTTCCCGTGGCACGCAATTCCCGGATCACATCCTGTCTCAGCAGATAGAGCGAGACTGCGAGCAGAACGACGTCTTTCATCAGGAAGGGGACATTGCCCGTCATCGCCGGGAAACCGCCGGCCGCCGCGTCCCAGCCCTCGGGCATGAACGGAATGATCGTGACGGTCGCGATAAAAGTGCCGGTAGAGCCTAGCGCGCCGAGGATGCCAAGCTTCCTGTTCCAGAATCCCAGCAAGAGCAGCGTGCCGAACGTCCATTCCGACGCGCCAAGAAAAAAAGTGGCGCCGCGCATACCAAGCGCCGGGTAAAGCCAGAAGATGAGTGGGCCGTTACTGATATAAGGGATCAGCCGGTCAACCTCATAGGCCCACCATTTCTGATAGCCGAAGAAGAAGAAAATGATCACCATCGCCGCGCGAACGAGGTGGTAATCGGCGTCCTCGCGCAGGATGCCGAGTTTGCCGAGTACGCGCGCCAGCGCAGTGACCAGGTCTTGCGCTACGGAGCGTCCAGCTGCGCTTCTTGGGCCGGCGACAGCGATGGTTTTGGTGATGAGCCGGTTCATGGCGGTTCTCCTGGTTCCAAATGCTGAGGTGACGGCTAGCGTTTCCGCGGCGACGGGTCGCGTGTAAGCGCGTCGAAAAGGCGGCCGACCTCCGACTGCGCATCGCGATCTCGTTGGCGGGCTATGATGTTCTCTCTGCTCTCGATCTGCTGCTGGGTCGGCTGCAGATGGCGGCCGTTGACGATCGGCCAGGATGGGGTTTGCGCCGCCGCGGCGCCGATGAGCAGCGCGAACGGTAACGACAGCAGGTATGTCTTGATGATCATGGCCAACACTCCGCTACCCGACACTCCGCTACGAAGAGGGCGGAACGGGGTTCGTTTGCGCATATTCAGTTGGCAGCGATAGCCGTGTTTCTTCGGAGCTGACATTGTCGTCGAAGTTGAGCCGCTTGCTGTTCGAGTTCCTCGGCCGTGCGCAACCGCGCATCCCAAATCCAGGAACTGCCCGCATGCTCCGCGGTCAACCGATGCCAGGCAGCAAGTCGCTCAAGACGCTCAATTGTTTTGAGCGCCGCATCGGCATCATCGGCACCGTCTATGAGGCCGGCTTTGCTGGGGAAAATCTCGGACTGCGTCATTGCAGAGCACTCCGCTCGACGCTGGCGTGCGTCGGCGGAACACTTACGGATCGAGCCCCTGGAGCGGTAGCGGCTGAAGTGGATTATCGATTATTCCGAACCGGAATGTTCATGCCCGAGCTTGGATTCGCTCCAGCGCGAAGATGCGCCAAGGCCACGGTGATCTCGGCCGGCTCCAATCGCGTGGTGTAGTCGGCATCGACGTAGGAAAGCACGACGATCCCGCTCCGATCGATGATGTATGTGGCCGGCAGCGGCAGCACCCAATGCGCGGGACCCTTTACCAGCCGTTCGGGGTAGCCGAGTGCAAGATAGGCGGGCCGGAATTGCGGAGCCACTGTGAAGGCGATGCGATAACGGGCGGCGATCCTGCATCCCGGATCCGACAAGATCAGGAAGCTTGCATCGTTATCCGCATTGGGAAGGGGCGAAAGACCCATTAGCGTCCCACCAAGACGCTCAACTTCCGAATGCGCCTCGGCCAGCGTTTCCAGTTCCAGGCGGCAAAAGGGGCACCAAGCGCCCCGGAAAAAGCTGACGACCACAGGACCGCGATCGAGGGCTTCGGAGAGCGCGACGACATCGCCGGTGTTGCTCCGTAGCCTGAAAAGCGGCGCCTCTTCACCGGCCTTTACCGCCTGCCTCACCAAACCTGTTTGCGCCAGTTCGGCGACGGAGCCCTCCAAGCCTGCGACGACGTTCGGCGGAGTGCTGGCCCGAAAAGCGCGCCGGCACGCATCAAGTTGCGCCTTCAAGGACATGCGGGGCACCCGTTGAATTTACCGCGGAACCGATAACTGTCGCCCCTCAAGGTCCCTGGCAGCAGCCTTGCTGTGGTAATATCATTCATTCCGAAGGGGAATAGTGATGGATCGGCTCGCTGCGATGGAAGCTTTCGTCCGCGTTGTCGATGCCGGATCGTTCTCCGGCGCGGCACAACAGCTTCACGTCGGTCAGCCTGCCGTATCAAAGACGATCGCACACCTTGAGGGCCGGCTTGGCGTGCGTCTGCTGCTGCGGTCGACGCACGGCCTGACCCCAACCGAGGCTGGCCGAAACTTCTACGAACGCGCCAAACGGTCGATCGAAGAAGCCGAGAAGGCAGAACTCGCGGCCCGCGGCGCCGCGGCGGCGCTTACGGGGCGACTGCGGATTTCTGCGCCGCTGACGTTCGCGCGGCTTCAAGTCGTACCGCGGCTGCCCAGGTTCTTCGCTGAACATCCCGCTCTCGAGATCGATTTGGTGCTTGAAGATCGAGACGTCGACTCGATAGCGGAAGGTATCGACGTGGCACTTTGGATCGGGCCTTTTGCCGACTCTCCGCTGATCGCGCGCAAGATCGCGGCGTGCCGAAGAGTCGTCGTCGGTGCACCCGCATATTTCGATGCCATGGGGGTTCCCCAGAAGCCGACCGACCTTCTCGGGCATCAGGCCGTCATCTATGACCAGCGTCAGGGCGGCCAGAGCTGGACTTTTCGTCGAGGATCGGCCGAGATTTCCGTAACGGTGAACGGAAGGCTTCGCGTAACCGCGGCCGAAGGTGCCCGGGAGGCGGTGTTTGCCGGTCTTGGCCTTTCGATCGGGGGATCAGAATGGATGTTCACGCCCGAACTGAAGTCGGGAGCGGTCAAGCTCGTTTTGGCGGACTGGTCGCTGCCGCCGGGCGAACTTTGGGCGGCGTTTCCGACTGGGCGGCAAGCCAGTGCCAAAGCGCGCGCCTTTACGATGTTCATGGAGCGGCAGCTTTCGAAAGAAGCTGAGCAACCGAAGGCAAACCACCCTTAGAATTGCGGACCGAACCAGCTGAAGCTTTGCGCAGTCTGATCGAGGAGGTACGGCTTATCCCCGACAATGACCTGCTGGAGATTGAACTCGTCGGCGCCCTCGCGGGCATCCTGGCCTAGCGACAGACAAGAAGCCCGCCACGGGGACCGTGACGGGCTGCAAGTAACGGTGGTTGCGGGGGCTCGCAACTGCCTTGATTTGCTCCTGGTAGCCTCGCTGGCTCCCTGAGGTTTGTTTGACACGCTTCCAGTCTTGATAGTGACCTCTGATGGAGATCGGCTGCCCTGTTTTGCCAACAATTTCCTTAATCAGCGGAGTCAGAATCGGGCACTTCCGAACGTGTATCCAATAACTTAGCCAAAGGGTGGAAAACCTATTTACCGGAGCTTTGGGTGCCCTTTTTCTCGGTTATCGGGTGGCCGGGTTTATCCTGCACGCTCTGGGCATCCGACGCGGATTGGAGTTTCGCTACGTCGGCGCTGCGCGGCTCGTCACACCTGCAGCTGCCGCGCATCCTCCAATGGTTCACCGGGAATATCGGATTCCATCATGTCCACCACCTCAATCCGCGTATTCCAAATTACCGGCTAGAAGCCTGTCACAGAATGATTGGCGGCCTGCAATTGGCGCCGGTACTGACGCTGCGGACAGCCCCTGGTCACGCCCCGCTATGCACTGTGGGATGAGGTTCTCGGGCGGATGGTGAGATTTCCCTCACGCCGATCGGGTGAAGCGCCGCCCTGATTGCTGGAGCGGCTTTTACGTGAGAGCGCGGTGTATCCAGATCCGCGCGTCGCTCGCCTTCGTCCCTTGTTATGCTCGTCAGCTATCGGAGGCGACCATCTACAGTGACCGGAGTTCGTTCTCGCAGACCACGCGCTCGTGCCCGTCCCCCTTATTTTTGAGTCGGTACTGAGGAATAGCACCCTCTATGGGAAGCAGCCGAACGACAGTGTATTGACCCTTCGCTTTGCGATCGATCCCGGATGCGGGGAAGAATTCAACAGCCTGCTCGACGCGGTACCTGTGGACGAACAGGACAACATTGCGTTCTGACATCGTAACCTCCGAAAGCTGTATGAACGGGAGACAGTTGCGGTGCGTGCGGACGACGGTTCCGCGCAACCTCGGCTATATCGTGCGCGAGCACTGCCGGTCGGAACCGCCAGCCATCACGAAGCTCGCCGATCTCAAAGGAATGCTTGAAGCGAGGCGTACCCCACGAGGGCCGCGATGATCATGACGGGAATCACAAGTGGCGGAACGAACCAGCTCTTCATTGTGTGCCTCCCGCTTTGGTGTTTTTTTGTGATCCGAGATCAACGGCTTGTTTCGGGCGCTTTGGCGTCCAGTCTCGGGCAAAGCACCTGGCCGCAGCGATTTGCGCCGGGGCCAGATGTGAGGCGATGCGCTCGCATTCAGTTTGAGCTCGGTGGAGATGGATGCCGCGCAAGCGCATCGCTGCCAACAGGAACCAGCCGCACGCGGTCACCTGGCTGCCCAATAGGTCTGGCTCCTGGGCACATGCTTCTGCGAGTTTGGCTTGAGCACGAGGCAGGCCCTGCTCAGCCGCAGCCAATAGCCACCTTACCGCCTGCGGCCGATCAGCTTCGACCACGTGGCCGTTATCGTCCAGGCCATTGCCGTACAGGATGCCGAGATTGTATTGCGCGCAAGCATCGCCGCCTTCGGCAGCTTGAAGCAGCCGTTTCTCCAACCCGTCGCCCTTCGCCCTTGGATGTCCCGCCGCGACGGATGATCGTAAGTAAAGCCGCGTCATTTCGAATTCGCTAAAAGCGTCCCGATCGAGGGGCCGCGCTGAAGGGAAAAGGGGTCATCGCCGCTTGCATCACAAGCGAGAGAGGGGATGGCCTTTTCATCGGAGTGCCGGCTTAATAGCCGCTATCGTCCATGCCGCCGCCTGGCATCGTCGGTATATTCCTTTCCGGCTTGTCCGCGACCATCGCCTCGGTCGTGATGAGCAGGCCGGCGACGGAGGCGGCGCCTTGCAATGCCAGGCGCACGACCTTTGTCGGATCGATGATGCCGGCCTTCAGCATATCGACATAGGTGCCGCTCTGCGCATCGAAGCCTTGAGTGGTCTTGCCCTTGTCCAACAGCTTGCCGACGATGATCGACCCCTCCGCTCCGGCATTTTCGACTATCTGCCGCGCCGGTGCTTGCAATGCCCGGCGGACAATCTCGATGCCGACCTTTTGATCGTCGTTCTCGGGGTTCAGTCGGCCGAGCCGCTGGCTCGCGTAGAGAAGCGTGACACCACCGCCGGCAACGATGCCTTCCTCGACCGCCGCGCGAGTCGCGTGTATCGCGTCATCGACGCGATCCTTACGCTCCTTGACTTCGACTTCGGTGGCGCCGCCAACACGGATGATCGCAACGCCGCCCGCCAGTTTCGCCAGGCGTTCCTGCAACTTCTCCTTGTCGTACTCCGAATTCGTCTCCTCGATCTGCGCCCGCAACTGCGTGCAGCGACCCTCGATGGCGGCCTTCTCGCCGGCCCCATCGATGATCGTTGTGCTGTCCCTGTCGATATGGACTTTCTTGGCCGTACCGAGCATGTCGAGTGTGACGTTCTCCAGTTTGATGCCGAGATCCTCGCTGATCACCTGACCACCGGTCAGGACAGCAAGGTCATCCAGCATGGATTTGCGCCGGTCGCCAAAACCCGGCGCCTTCACCGCTGCCACCTTGAGGCCGCCGCGCAATTTGTTGACGACCAGGGTTGCAAGAGCCGCACCCTCGATGTCTTCGGCCACGATCAACAGTGGTCTACCGCCCTGTACTACCGCTTCGAGCATAGGGAGGATCGCCTGGAGATCGGATAGCTTCTTCTCGAACAGCAGGATGTGAGGGTTTTCGAGCTCGGCTAGCATCTTTTCCGCGTTGGTGACAAAATATGCTGAAAGGTAGCCGCGGTCGAACTGCATGCCCTCGACAATCTCGAGCTCGGTGTCGAGGCTCGTCGCCTCCTCGACGGTGATGACGCCCTCGTTGCCGACCTTCTGCATCGCCTGCGCGATCATCTCGCCGATCTCACGGTCGTCATTGGCCGAGATTGTCCCGACCTGAGCGATTTCGGAATTGGTCGAGATCGATTTCGACCCCTCCTTGAGGTCGTTGACGACCGACACGACAGCCATGTCGATGCCGCGCCTCAAATCCATCGGGTTCATACCGGCCGCCACCGCCTTGACGCCCTCGCGCACGATGGCCTGTGCCAGCACGGTCGCGGTGGTGGTGCCGTCGCCTGCCTGATCGCTGGTCCGAGTGGCAACCTCCTTGACCATTTGCGCGCCCATGTTCTCGAACCTGTCGGAAAGCTCGATCTCCTTCGCGACCGTCACGCCATCCTTGGTGATACGCGGGGCGCCGTAGGACTTGTTAAGGAGGACGTTGCGGCCCTTCGGACCGAGCGTCACCTTCACCGCATTAGCGAGAATGTCGATGCCGCGCAACATGCGGTCGCGCGCATCGCCGTCAAATCTGATTTCTTTGGCAGCCATAATTGGCTCCTCCTGGTTAGGCGGCTTTCTTCTGCGCGGCGGGCCGATCGAGCACGCCCATGATGTCGGCTTCCTTCATGATCATGAGGTCTTCACCATCAAGCTTGACCTCGGTGCCCGACCACTTTGCGAACAGCACGCGATCGCCGCTCTTGATGTCGAGCGGATGCAGCTTGCCACCCTCGTCGCGGGTGCCGGGACCGACGGCAAGCACTTCGCCCTCCATCGGCTTTTCCTGTGCTGTGTCGGGGATAAAAATGCCGCCGGCGGTCTTCGCCTCCGGATCGACACGGCGGATCAGGACGCGGTCCTGCAATGGGCGCAGTTTCATTGATGGTCTCCTCGGACCAAATTTGTCGGAAGATTTGGCGCTGTGAAATCGCGAGTGCCAGCGCACTTCAACACATGGGTGTCAGCCCACCGAATACAACGGCAAAACGGTCGCGTTATTCAGTTTTATTCTGCTTTCAGGTCTGGGCGGCAGATATTTATTCTTTAGCTTCACCGCAGATTTCCCCTCCACTGAATATTTTCTAACCTCCCGCGGAAAGGAAACCGCTGGCGAAGAGGCCGACGACAAGGGCTATAGCCAATGCCAGGTAGATCAAGAATGACGACTGACTGGAACCAGGCGCCGGCTCAGCGCCAGTTTCGAACCGTTCTGACTTTGCGGCGGGTGATGTCGGCAACCGCTCGATGAGGCGGTCCGCAATCCTGCGTGTCTCCAATAGTGTCCGGCGCCGGTCGGACAACCGGGCGATCATCTTCGCCAATTGATCGGCGGCCACTCCTTTGGTCAGAGCCGACAACCGTGCTGCTTCATCCCGCGGATCGAGGTCCAATCGCGAGAACGCCGACAGCACGCTTAACGGGACTCCGTCCACTTCGTCTCCGACAGAGGCGAAGAGAAACGAATCGTATTGCGGGAGCGCGGGTGCGTAGGCGCGGCGTAGCGGCATTCAGCTAATTCCCCCGGTGATGCGTCATGAAGCGAGCGTCGCTAACCAAAGCACCCGGCATCTGGGCCACAACGCGTCCGACAGTTAGCCACTATCTCCCAATAGTGAGGCGATCCGCTCGTATCCGGATGGAGCCAGAGGATCAGAGCGAAGCTCCGATACCTGGCACATGCCACGGCTGATGTGGCTGATCGGACGGCGCCGTCGCTGTGCCGTCGCGATCCGGGTCGGTCATTGAGCCGATATTGTCGTGGTTGGGATCGTCGTTATCGTTGCCGTGCGGCTTGCGACGGTTGGACCATGTCTCGAAACCGGCGGCATGGCGCTTTGCGAGGGAAATAAACATCGGAGTGTTACTCCTGCCGAAGCTGTGTGAACCGCGGATAGTGCAGGACGACGGTCACGACTCGATCGGAAGCGGCGCTTTTGGCGGGTTCGCCTGGTGCCGCTGGATCGCCCCGAGTACTCGGATCCATGACTTCGCCAGCATCGCCTGACCGGCGAGTGCGGCGACACGGGCATTCTCCCGTGCGACACCCGCGGCGCGGGTCCCATGCACCTCGACGATGTCGCGGGCGAGCGCCAATTCGTCGGTGTCACCCGATATCGTCACGATGTCCGGGTCATTGATCTGCCGCGGCGGGATGCTGCCTAATCGGTGGAACTCGCTCAGAGCGGCCGGGCGAGCTTTTCGGCGCAAGCGGTGACAACGGCCGAGTTCGGCGTCTCGCTTCCGGCGATCGTTGCCCATCCGCCTTTTTCGATGATCGAGCGCTGGTCCCACGAGGCCGCCTTGTTGAACTCGGCCAATTTCGCCGCTGCCTCGGTCTGGTGCTGGAATTTTTCGACACAGATCGGCGCCAGGACGGCAACGACGGCGGTTTGGGCGCGCTCGTTCGCCATCCGCTCGGCGGTGCTGCCGAGGGTCCAACCCAGTTGCGAGAAACCGATCACCGATATGGCAATTGCGCCCGCTACGGCGCCCCAGACCGCCGGTTTTACGCTCGCATATTTATTCATGTGAGATGCCTCGGGTCTCCGGAGGGCGTCGCCCTCCTGATCCGCTGCCGCAAAATCGCGGCCCTGATCGAGAATTCGCCTGCTACCCGACGCGGGACCTAGGACGTTGTCGGATAAACTACACCCGTTTCCGTAGTACAGAATTTCGCGCGGCAGATCAATCCTCTGAATATAAAGTAGCAGTATCCAAATCATTTACAAGATCAGTAAAAAAATTTATTCTAGTTTTTCAGGGCCGCTGATCCCAACTAGCTACTCGCTTTTGGGCCAGCCGAACGATGAGCGCCCGAAGACCTGTGACAGGGAACTCGACCGGCTCCTTTCCGGCGCGTGCCTGCCCCAATTGTGAGCGGCGGATGCGCCCAGCATCGAGAGGAGAGCCAGCGAGTAGATCGCGATTGCGGAGCGTGTCGGCGCGTCCGCAGAAATCGTTGCCCGCGCTACCATTTCGAGAGCGCCGAGGACGCAGCAAGGAGGGGGCTTAAACTCCGTTCTCCTTGGCTGTCTTTTCCGGCAGTCTGGCCATCATGCTGCGATTCGGCAGGGAGTCGTGCTGGCCAACATCAGACCATAATCTGCTACCGCATCGCTTAGCGTCCGAATGACCGCTTTGGATCCGATCCAGCGGTTAGACGCGCTCGCCGAGACGGCCGCTAACGGCGCTGAGCAGAAGCTCATGTTAGAGATCGGCTGCTTCCGGTTCTGCTCCGATTGCGTTGAAAAACTAAGTGTTGCACGCATTCGAAGGCGCTGATTCACTCTGGTCGTCGGGCGGGGGTGAAGTTGCAATGATGGGAGAGCGGCGAGTTCAACAAGAGGCTCTGTTTTACGAGTT